>Ga0156039_116_pt2 | contig 45335 bp, 36 predicted proteins | sample RifCSPlowO2_02_FD_107692 | JGI IMG/M metagenome (GOLD analysis project Ga0156039, IMG submission 107692) | Candidatus Campbellbacteria bacterium RIFCSPLOWO2_02_FULL_35_11
TCGAAATACGACAATTATTTATAAGAGTAAAGAAAAAAGACGGAAACCTTTTAGATATACAACATAAGAAATTTATTAATAATAATTTTAAAGATAAGAAAATCATTTTTTGTTAAAAATGGTTTCCTATCTCTAACGGGATGAAACAATCACAATTATTTACAAAGACGAGAAAAGAATCGCCAAAGGATGAGGTGTCAAAAAATGCTCAGTTGTTAACTCAGGCTGGTTTTGTTACCAAAGAACTTGCCGGAGCATATAATTATTTGCCCTTGGGTTTGATAGTTTTGAATAATATAAATAATATTATTAGAGAGGAAATGAATAAAGCCGGAAGTTTGGAAATATTTATGACCGTATTGCAGGACAAAGAAATTTGGGAAAAGACAAATCGATGGAGTGACGATGTCGTAGATAATTGGTTTAAAACTAAATTGAAAAATGGAACAGAATTGGGTCTTGGGTTTACTCACGAGGAAGCAATTGCGAGAATAATGTCAAACTTTGTTTCTTCTTACAAAGATTTGCCATTTTCTGCTTATCAAATTCAAACAAAGTTTAGAAATGAATCAAGGGCAAAATCCGGTCTTATGAGAGGGCGAGAATTTTTTATGAAAGATTTGTATTCTTTTTGTAAGGATGAAAAAGAACATAACGAATTTTACGAAAAAATGAAAGATGTTTATATGAATGTTTTTAGTCGTTTGGGAATGGGAGAAAAAACATATATTACGATTTCTTCAGGCGGGTCATTTTCAAAATATTCTTATGAATTTCAGACTCTTTCAGAAGCGGGAGAAGACATTGTTTATGTTATTGACGAAGGAAAGAAAATCGCTATAAACAAAGAGGATTTTAATGATGAGATTTTGAAAGACTTTGATTTGAATTTGAACAAAGATAGTTTGGTTGGTCAAAAATCAATTGAGGTAGGAGACATTTATACTTTGGGTTATAAATTTTCTGATCCTTTAAATTTAAAATACAAAGACGAAAACGGAGAAGAAAAACCTGTTTTCATGGGTTCTTATGGAATGAGCCCCTCTAGATTAATGGGGGCAATCGTTGAATTGAATAGTGATGACAAAGGAATTATTTGGCCTGAATCAGTCGCCCCATTTAAGGTGCATTTGTTAAGTTTGGGCGTTAATGAAAAAGCGGAAGAAATTTATAATCAATTACGAAAAAATGGTGTGGAAGTTTTGTTTGATGATAGAGACAGAAAAGCCGGAGAAAAATTTGCGGACAGTGATTTGATAGGGGTTCCTTATCGTGTGGTTATTTCTGAAAAATCTTTGCAGGCGGGTGGAGTGGAAATGAAAAAAAGAAACGAGAGCGAGGGAAAAATTATTCCAATAGATGAATTAATTTCTCAATTAAAATAAAAAATATCGACGATTTGACTGTCTTATTAAGATACAAAAAAATCGGTCATTGACCGTTTTTTGCATTCGTATCGCATTAGTATTATTCGTATCACCTATCTGCGCAGGCAGGTTAGTATGTTTACCTCGAAATTTGTCTTTTAGCTTTGTTTTGTGTAATATTAGTCAAATGGATTTTCTAAACAAAACAACAGAAAAAATGAGAAAAAAGTTTGACGGTTGGTTTTCAAACGACGTTGGTATTGATTTAGGAACAGCTAATACTTTGGTCTATAGAAGAGGAAAAGGAATTGTGATTTCAGAGCCGTCAGTTGTCGCTATTAATCAAAAAACAGGTAGAGTGGTTGCAATCGGAGAACAAGCAAAAAAAATGTTGGGAAGAACTCCTGCTCATATTATTGCTGTAAAGCCATTAGTTGACGGAGTGATTTCAGACTTTGAGGTAACGGAAGAAATGATTGCTTATTTGATAAACAAAGCACAAAAAGATTCAAACAAAATGATTGGCCCTCGTGTGTTGGTGGGTGTGCCGTCAGGAATTACCAATGTAGAAACAAGAGCTGTGAGAGATGCTGCAAGAAACGCTGGGGCCAGAGAAGTCCATATTATTGAGGAACCGGTAGCAGCAGCTATTGGGCATCGTCTACCAGTTAAAGATCCGGTAGGTAGCGTTATTGTTGATATTGGTGGAGGAACAACAGATATAGCCGTTATTTCTCTTGGTGGCATTGTTAACTCAAAAAATTTAAGAATTGCCGGCGATAAATTTAACCAAGATATCATCTCTTATATGAGAGATGAATATAAAATGCTTATCGGAGAAAAGACTGCCGAGAACTTAAAAATTGCTATCGGTTCTTTAATTCCTCAAAAACAAAAAGAAAAATATTTGGCACGCGGAAGAGACCTTGTCACAGGATTACCAAAAGAAATCACTGTCACAGATGAAGACATTCGTAAAGCAATTGGTCTTTCCATTGATATTATTCTTGATGCGGTAAAAGAAGTTTTGGAAACTACTCCTCCTGAAATTGTTTCTGATATAATTCATCGCGGTGTTTTCTTGGCTGGGGGAGGAGCGTTGTTGAAAGGTTTTGACCAATTGTTAAGTGAATATATTGAAGTGCCGGTTTACATAGTTGATGATCCTTTGACAGCTGTTGCGAGAGGAACAGGGATTGTCTTAGAAGATCTGGATAATTATAGAGAAATGTTAATTCAAAATGATGATGAATTACCGCTTAGGAACTAGAAAAAAGAATAATAATTTTTTTTGGTTTTTGCTTGTAATAATTGTTGCCTTGTTTTTTTACGCTAAATTGACGACAACTTTTGATGGTTTTTTTCGAATATTCTTTTCTCCGCTTTGGGGTAGCAAAAATCAAGTAGAAGAAACATCCTCTGATGTTTTAGGTTTTTTTGTTTCAAAGAAAACATTGATTGCTTCAAATGAACAGTTAAAAAAAACTGCCAGTGAAACAGAGATGATGTTGGTGGATAGAAATTTGTTGTTGAAGGAAAATTTGGAATTGAAAGAAATTATGGGAAGAAAAATCAGTCAGGATATGTTGTTGGCTTCTGTTTTGTCAAAGTTGAACGCTTCTATTTATGATACCTTTGTTATAGATGCCGGAAGTGATTTAGGGTTAAGGGTTGGTGATAAGGTTTTTGCATATGGGGATATCTTAATCGGAGATTTGTCAGAGGTTTCAAAGAGTACATCAAGAGTAAGATTGTTTTCTTTTCCTAAGCAAGAAACTTTTGTAATTGTTGGTATTCACAATATTGAAGCGGTTGCTGTGGGAAGGGGTGCCGGAAATTTTGAAATAAAACTTCCTCAAAATACCGATGTCGCAATAGGTGACCCTGTTTTTGTTGGAGGAATAGACACTAAAATTTTGGGTAATATATCAGAAATTTTTTCTGATCCAAAAGACCCTTTTCAGTTAATTATAGTAAAAGGTCCAATAAATTTGTTTGAGTTGAAATGGGTTCAAATATTAAAATCAGAATAATTTTAAATCTATTGATTTTTGTTTCTATTGCCATCGCTCCTTGGTGGTTTTCTTTGTTTCTGATGTTTTTAGGAATTGGATTTTCTTTCAATTTTTATGAATCTTTTTTGTTTGCTTTTGTTTTGGATTCTCTTTATTCAGCACCGATGAATATCTTTCATGGAAAAGTATTCGTTCATTTGATTATTATTTTTGTTGTTTTTGCTTTTGTCCATTGGTTCAAGAGGAGATTGAGAATCTAAATATTAAATCACAGATATGAAATTTTTTAGGAAAAAACAGCGTTGGGGTGGCGAAATCGATCCGGATGAAATTTTCTTGGATTCTTCAAATTTGCCAAAATTTGATAAACAACAATTTGAAGGAACAATCGAAAAGCCAATTAGCAAAAGAACGATTTTTTTGTTTGGGGCATTTTTTTCTTTAGTATTGATCCTTTTTACTTCAAAAATTTTTATTCTTCAGATTATTGAAGGGGATAATTATTTCACTCAAAGTGAAAATAACCGTCTGGAAAATACAATAATATTTTCCGAGAGAGGTTTGGTTTATGACAGAAACGGATTAGAATTAATAGCAAACACTTTGAGCGAAAGCGAAGATGTTCATGCCCAAAGAAATTATATAGCAAAAGACGGGATGTCTCATGTGTTGGGGTATGTTGGATATCCTTTGAAGGATAAAAAGGGTAATTATTATGAATTTGAAACTGTTGGGAAAGATGGTATAGAAAAAATTTTTAATGATGAATTAAAAGGTGAAAATGGAGTAAAGATTGTCGAGGTAAACGCCTTGTCTGACAAAAAATCAGAAATGATGATTAATGTTCCTGTTGATGGAGACAATGTTACTTTATCTATTGATGCGGAATTGCAAAGTTTTATGTATAACACAATTCGTGAATTGTCTGGTCGAGTTGGTTTTCAGGGTGGTGCTGGTGTGATAATGGATGTTAAGACAGGCGAGATATTGGCAATGACAAGTTTTCCTGAATACAGCTCAGATGTGATGTCCAATAGTGAAAATAATGATAAAGTAGCCGAATATATTTTTGATGAAAGACACCCTTTTTTAAATAGAATTACCTCCGGTCTCTATATTCCAGGATCTATCGTTAAACCGTTTATGGCGCTCGGTGTTTTAAATGAAGGTTTGATCGATCCTAATAAACAAATATTAAGTACCGGTTCTATTTCAGTCCAGAATCCTTATAACCCAGAATTAAAAACTGTTTTCAAAGATTGGAAGGCTCATGGTTGGGTAGACATGAGAAGAGCTCTTGCTGTTTCGTCCGACGTTTATTTTTATGAAGTCGGTGGCGGTTATCCAGGACAAAAAGGATTGGGAATCACAAAAATAAATGAATATATGAAAATGTTTGGTTTTGGTCAGATAACTGGAGCAGAGGTTGTTGGAGAGGAAGCTGGAAATGTTCCTAACCCAAATTGGAAAAAAGAAACTTTTGATGGTGAGGATTGGACATTGGGAAATACTTATCACACATCTATTGGTCAGTACGGTTTTCAGGTGACGCCATTACAGGCAGTGAGAGCGACATCAGCAGTTGCAAATGAGGGATACTTGCTAAGGCCTACTTTGTTAAAGAATAGTAAATTAAATAATAAATTACCAGAAAGAATTGACATTAGTCGGACCGATTTTAGAGTAGTGAAAGAGGGAATGAGAGACGCTGTGACAGAGGGAACTGCACAAGGTTTGTCGGTGTCTTATGTAAAAATGGCTGGTAAAACAGGAACCGCGGAATTAGGTGTTAGCAAAAATTATGTCAATTCATGGGTTATTGGATTTTTTCCTTATGAAAATCCAAAATACGCTTTTACTGTGATAATGGAACACGGACCAAAAACAAATACAGTCGGAGGTTTGTATGTTATGCGACAGACTTTGGATTGGATCCATATTTACAGACCAGAATATTTAGAAAATTAAAATATTAACAAAAAATATAAATTATTGGAATACCGAAATACCGAAATACATATTTTACACACTTTCTGACGACCGTCATTTTTATATTAAAAATCTGTATTTCCGTAATACAGATTTATCGCATAGATGTGACGGTCGTGAAGATTTTGTAATTTATTTTTTTAATTCTAATTTCGAAAATAAAAAAGAGGGAGCTGAAGCTCCCTCGTTTGTGACGTTACGAAAATAGTTTCTTTCTCTGCTGGCGACAGGATCGCTTGCGAGATTGATTCATTTCCGTGGCTGGCCACCTCCTGTTTTTGTGACCAGTCTGATTACTCACTCTCACGACTGTCGTTTCCCCCTCGAGGACTTGGTTCGTTTCGGTCGTGGCTTTCACCTTTTTTCCCTCGCCGGTACTTCTGGGCTTTTGATACACGTCACGGTATTAAGCCTTGATTCCCGAAGCCTGCCGGCTTTCTAGGACTCGTTCAGTATATTGAAATGATGGTTTGAAGTCAATAACAACAAGTATGTAACTTTTTGGTAGATATGGTTTAAAAGGTATTTATGTGTTATTATGGCGGTAATTATGGAAAAAGAGTATTTAACAAAGGAAAGATACGAGGAACTTAAGAACGAACTTGAGCATCTTACAAGTGTCAAAAGAAAGGAAATTGCCGTTGAATTGGATCAGGCGGTTTCTTTGGGTGACCTTAAAGAAAATGCCGAATATCATCAAGCCAGAGAAGATCAAGCAAATCTTGAATCAAGAATTTCTCAAATAGAATCTGTTTTGAAAGAGGCAGAGATTGTTAAGGGCGGAAAGAAAGATATTGCTGGGGTTGGTAGTATGGTTAAGATTTGTAAAAAAGGCAAAAAAGATTGTATTGAATACAAGCTTGTTGGAGCAGAAGAATCTAACACTGTCGAGGGAAAAATCTCAGCTCAGTCACCTTTGGGGAGAGCGATGTTGGGAAAGAAGGTAGGAGATGATTTTACTTTTGAGGCGCCTAAAGGGAAGATGGAATACAAAATAGTAGAAATAAAATAAAATAAATCCAAATTTGGCGCCAGACTTTGTCGGTGTCAAAAAAATTATTTTCGTCGTATGTTCAATACGCCTCAAATAATTTTTTCTCACCTCCTCGTCTTGCATCCAAATTTGAATTTATTTTTGGGTTTTTCGATTTTGACTTTTTAATTTTTAATTATGGTTGATGAAAATAAAATAGAAACTAAACATTGGAGTGTTTCTTTTGCCGAAGAAGTTTTGGCAAAATCTCCTGACAAAGACTTGTATACTTGTGCCGCCGGAATCAGTCCGTCCGGCACTATTCATTTTGGTAATTTCAGAGACGTGATTACTTCTTTTGGTGTTTTTAATGAGTTAAAAAAGAGAGGAAAAAATGTCAGAATGATTTTTTCTTGGGATGATTTTGATCGTTTCAGAAAAGTGCCTGCCGGACTGGATTCTTCTTATGAACAATACATTGGATTACCTTTAACCTCTGTTCCTTCTCCTGACGGGAAATATTCTTCTTATGCAGAGAAACACGAAAAAGAATTTGAAGAATCGATGAAAGAGATAGATATTGATTTGGAATATCGTTCTCAGACCAAAGAATATGCTTCGGGTAAATACGACGATTTGATTATTAAAGCATTGCAAAATAGGGAAAAAATCGCGGACATTTTGCTTTCTTTTATGACAGAAAAAGGAAAAGAAAACAAAAATATTCAGCCAGAAGAATACAAGAAAAATTTTTACCCGATTTCTGTTTACTCTACTTTTACCGGAAAAGACAATACAAAAGTAATCAGTTATGATGGGGACAAGAAAATCACTTATAAATGTTTTGATACAAACAAAGAAGAAACTATTGATATAACGGAAAAAAGAATTGTTAAATTGGCATGGAAAGTCGATTGGGCGATGCGTTGGAAATTTGAAAATGTCGATTTTGAACCGGGGGGAAAGGATCATTCTGCCCCAGGGGGAAGTTTTGATGTCTCGAAAGTAATCGCCAGAGAAATTTTTGGTTTTGAGCCACCGGTATTCAAGGGATATGAATTCGTAGGATTGCAGGGATTGGGCGGAAAAATGTCAGGATCAAAAGGGAATTCTGTTTCTCCGAAACAGTTATTGGATATTTATACTCCAAACATTTTAAAATGGTTGTATCTGAGAAAAAGACCAAACCAAAGTTTTTTACTTGCTTTTGATTCAGAAATTTATCGACAATATAGTGAGTTTGATAAAGAAATGGAAGGACTTGTTGAAGGCACACTGGATAATAACGCAAAGACATCAGTTTTGTTGACTGGTCTTGATGAAAAGACTGTCTCTAAAAATCCAATTCCATTTAGACAAATTGTCGGGTTTGGACAAATTGTTCAGTGGGATAAAGAAAAGTTAACGACAATTTTGAAAGAGTTAGAGCTTGGTTATGATAATGAATCAATCGATGTTAGATTGCCAAAAGCAAAGGCATGGCTCGAGACTTATAACAGAGAAGAATTGATTGAATTGAGAGATGATGTTAACACTGAATTTATTAAAGAGATGTCTGACATTGATAAGAAAAACATAAGATCACTGGTTGATGGATTAAAGTCAAATGAAAAAATGTCGGTGAAAGAATTGGAAACATTGGTTTATGATATTCCGAAAGACAAAAATTTGTCGGACGAAGAAAATGCACCAGCGCAAAGATCTTTCTTCAAAGTTGTTTACAATCTTTTAATCGGTAAAGATAAAGGACCAAGACTTTCAACATTTCTTTGGGCGATAGACCGCCAAAAAGTTCTAGAGCTTCTAAGTTCATAAAGTTCATAAAGTTCATAAAGACTGTAAATTTTATTCCTTAATACTTATTGCTACTACCAGAACCGCCAAAATATTGCAATATTTTGGCGGTTCTGGTAGTATAGTGCCTATGTTAAAAATCAGATTACAGAGAGTTGGAAGAAAGCACGATCCTTCATTCAGGATTGTTTTAACTGATTCTAAAAATGGACCAAAGAGTGGAAAATTTAATGAAGTTCTTGGTAATTATGATGCTAGAAGAGATGTTAAAGTTGTAAATGGGGAAAGAATAAAAGACCTTATTTCAAAAGGTGCTCAGGTCTCTGATACAGTTCATAATATTTTGATAAGCGAAAAAGTTATTGCCGGAAAGAAAAAAAATGTTTTGCCAAAGAAATCCCCTGTCGTTGATGAAGAGAAAATAAAGGCAGAAGCCGAAGCCGTAAAGGCAAAGGCTGACGCAGAAGCAAAGGTTAGGGAAGAAGCAAAGGAAGCACAGGCAAAAGCAGAAGCAGAAGAAAAAGCGAAAGCCGAAGCCGAGGCATTGGCAGAAAAGGAGGCAGCGTCTGTTGTGGAAGAAGCCCCAGTTATTGCTGAAGTCACAGAAGAAACACCAACTGAATAAATTAAATTAAAAAATACCTTGGATAAATCCAAGGTATTTTTTTTGATTTATTAAAATAAATTATAAATCTAGCATTTAAAAACGATCGTAAATAAATGCTAGATTTGATTTATTGAAAAAAATAAAAAACCCCGACACAAGTGTCGGGGCAAGACAGACGGGGAGAGGTTCTTGTTCTTCAACCAGCTTCATGACGAAGGGATTGAAATTACCCTTTTAGGGGACTTGTGGTCCCACCCTGCTGTCTTTTCTAGGCTACTTGCTAATCGGAGGAAACGCCTCCATCACAAGTTTGTTCACCATATCGGTGGCGAACTCCCGAGCCTCATCAGGATTGATCCCCAGCTCAACGGCCATTGTGCCGATTTGTCTGGAGACTGCGTTGGGCATCAAACTGCGGACGCCCTTTCCGCGAAACTCGTTCAGGACGAACAAGTACGCGATTTGGTTCCTTCTTTCCTCTGTCATCTTTGCCATAAGAGACCTCCTTTTTGGCAATTTTTCCACGAAGCCTTCATGGAATAGGGTAGTCAGAAGTTTCTAACTACTCTTTAATTATACCTCAAATATTGTTCTTTGTAAAGGGGTATTTGTGACTTGCTCGTTATTTCTTATCGCTATATACTTTATATATGAACAAAACAAACATCATCATATTAATAATTCTTTTGTTGGGGGCAGGGTTTTATTTTTTTAAAGTAAAATATGATGAACCCGTTGTTACAAATTTTGAAGAATGTATGACCGCAGGAAATGCTGTGATGGAAAGTTATCCAAGAAGATGTGCGGACGGAAAAGGAAATGTTTTTGTAGAAGAGATTGCTGAACCTGTAGATTCTTCGGGGCAAGCAACGACAACAGACAAAGACAAGATATTGTGTACTGATGATCAAAGAAAGGCAGAAGTCTGCATAGAATTGTATGAACCGGTTTGTGCCACTGTAAATATTCAATGTATCAAAGCTCCGTGTAATCCGATTCAAGAAACTTTTTCAAACTCATGTCAGGCTTGTATCAATCCGTTGGTAGAGAGTTATACACAAGGGGGGTGTAAGTAAGTCAATAAAGTTCGTAAAGTTTATAAAGTTCATAAAGTTGAGAAAAACCAAGTTTAGCTTTAGCTAAACTTGGTTTTTCTGTTTGGTACTCTATACCCTAACCGCTATACCCTATACCCTGAATGGGTTTTCCACAATTGACAAAGCTATTTCTTGACAAACTAACGGATTTTAGTTAGACTTCTTTCTGTTATATATCGGACTGGAGATTGAGTTACGATAGAACCCTGATATTTTTTAATAACATATGTTAATAAAAAAATCGCCCGAGGCAGAAGGGTGGTTAGGTTTATTTTGTTAAAAAACAATCTTAAATAGTAAAAATTTCAAAGAAACCTCTCCGAGGCGACTTTTTTGTTTTTGGATTGTTTATATTATTAATAATGTAATTGGAAAGTAGAATGTAGAAAGTCGTAATTTTTGCAAAGCAAAATTATAACCACTTTCTACACTCCACATTCTATATTCAAAGATAAGAATATGACAAAGAAATTAGAGAAGAAATATTTTGGGAAATTCAGAGAGTCACTAGTTGATTTGCCAAGCATGGTTGAATCACAGGTCGCTTCATATAAATGGTTTGTTGAGAATGGAGTAAAAGAAATTCTTAACGAATTTAATCCAATCAAAGATTATTCAGAAAAAAAGTTTGAATTGGAATTTAAGGGTTTTGAAATGGGAAAGCCGGAGTATGATGAATTTCACGCAAAGGATAACAAACTTTCTTATACTGCTCCTCTTAGCGTAAAAGTAAAGTTAACTAACAAAACATTTAACACTCAAAAAGAACAAGATATCTTTTTGGTTGATTTCCCTGTGATGACAAATCACGGAACTTTCGTTATCAACGGTGTAGAAAGAGTTGTTGTCCCCCAGCTTGCTCGTTCTTTTGGAATATTTTTCACAGCTCAAGAAGTAAAAGGCAAAAAACAATTTGGCGCAAAGATAATTCCTCAAAGAGGTGCCTGGATTGAACTTGAATCAGACATCGATGGTGTTATATATGTCAGAATTGACCGAAAGAGAAAATTCCCAATCTCATCTCTTTTGAGAATTATGGGCGTTAAAGATATAACTACTCTATTTAAAGAAGAGGAATTGAAAAAAGTAATTGAAGTTTCTGCCAAAAAAGACCCTTCAAAAACAGCAGATGATTCTTATGTTGAAATTTATAGAAGATTAAGAGATGGTGGAATGGTGGCGCCTGCGCATGCCAAGGAGTTTGTTGACTCTCTTTTCGAAGAAGAAAAATATGATTTGTCAGAAGTGGGGAGATTTCACTTTAATCAAAGATTTGGAAACTCAACAGACAAAAAATCTCTGGCTCACAGAGTGATTACTTTGGATGATTTAAAAATCATTATCGCTAATATCGTAAAACTTAACAGCGATCCAGATGCAAAAGAAGATGATATCGATCACTTGGGCTCAAGAAGAGTGCGATATTTTGGAGAAATGATTCAAGCAAAATTCAGAGTAGGTATGTTACAAATGAAGAGAAACATTCAAGACAGAATGTCTATTATTGATACCGAAGCAACTTTGCCTGCGCAGTTCATCAGCCCAAGACCATTGCAAGCAAGAATTAAAGAATTTTATACAACAAACCAATTGTCACAGTTCATGCAACAAGACAATATTCTTCACGAGTTGGAACACCTAAGAACAGTTTCTGCTTTGGGTACCGGAGGATTGGTAAGAGAAAGAGCGTCTTTTGAAGTGCGTGACGTTCACACTTCTCACTATGGAAGACTTTGTCCTATTCAAACACCGGAAGGTCAAAACATCGGTTTGATTTTGAGATTGGCAAGTTATGCCAGAGTTAATGCTTATGGAATGATTGAAACTCCGTATGTAAAAGTAAAGAATGGAAAAATAACAGGAGAAATTTTTTTCCTAAACGCTTTTGAAGAAGAAAACTATAACATTGCTCACTCCGCAACAGACTATGATGTTAAGACAGGAAAAATTTTGGAAGAAAATGTTGAAGTAAGAAATAATGGAAAACCAAAATTGGTTTCAAGCGATAAGGTTGATTATATGGATGTTGGAGCAAACCAAATTTTCTCACCAGCTACTTCGATGATTCCTTTCGTAAACCACGATGACGCGAACAGAGCGTTGATGGGTTCAAACATGCAAAAACAAGCAACTCCGTGTATCGTTCCAGAGGCTCCTTTGGTGGCAACAGGTATTGAAGAAAGAGTGGCAAGAGATGGTGGAAGATTGATTGTCGCAGAAGAAGCGGGAGAAATTACTTATGTTGATTCAAGAAAAATAAAAGTAAAAAATAATGCAGGAAAAGATAAAGAATACAAATTGGTAAACTTTTCAAGAAATAACATCTTTTCTATTTTTCACCACAGACCTTCTGTCGATTTGGGACAAAAGGTAAAGAAAGGAGATGTGTTGGCAGATGTTACATCAAGCGATCAGGGACAGACCGCAATCGGTCAGAACTGTTTGGTTGCCTTTATGTCATGGTCAGGATCAAACTACGAGGATGCGATTATTCTTTCAAATAGATTGGTAAAGGACAGCAAATTTACAAGCATTCACGTAGAAGAATTTTCAGAAGAAGTGCGTGATACAAAATTGGGCCCAGAAGTTACAACTCACGATATCCCAAATGTTAGTGAAGGAAAATTGAAAAATCTTGACGAGGAGGGAATTATTCGTGTTGGAGCAGAAGTAGGCCCTGGTGATATTTTGGTTGGTAAAATTACTCCAAAAGGAGAAACACAATTAACACCAGAAGAAAGACTTTTGAGATCTATCTTTGGAGAGAAAGCAAGAGATGTAAAAGATACATCTTTGAGAATGCCAGGAGGAAAGAAAGGTAGAGTTATTAGCGTTAAAATTTTCTCAAGAGAAAAGGGTGAAATTAACGAATCTGGAGTGATAAAGAAAATTTATATTGAAGTTGCAGAATTGAGAAACATTTCTGTTGGAGACAAGCTGGCTGGTCGTCATGGAAACAAAGGAGTTATTTCAAGAATTTTGCCAGTTGAAGATATGCCACATATGGCAGACGGAACACCGGTAGATGTTATTTTGACACCGTTGGGTGTGCCTTCTCGTATGAACTTGGGACAGATTTTGGAATTACACCTTGGTTTAGCAGCAAAGGCATTGAATTACCAAGCCATTGTCCCTCCTTTCATGGGAGCAACCGGTGACGAGATTAAACAAGAATTAAGAAAAGCTGGTTTTAGTGAGGATGGAAAAATGGCTTTGTTTGATGGAAGAACTGGAGAAAAATTTGATCAGGATATTGCCGTTGGATATATGTATATCTTAAAACTTCATCACATGGTGGAAGATAAGATTCACATGCGTTCAGTCGGTCCTTACTCACTTATTAACCAACAGCCTTTGGGAGGTAAGGCACAGGGGGGAGGTCAGAGATTTGGAGAGATGGAAGTCTGGGCATTGCTTGGTCACGGAGCGGCATACACACTAAGAGAAGTTTTGACAATTAAATCAGACGACATCGTTGGAAGATCAGCTGCTTTTGACGCTATTATCAAGGGAAAGAAAATTCCTGAACCAAATATTCCTGCATCGTTTAACGTTTTGTTGAACAACCTAAGAGGTCTGGCTTTGGATGTTGAATTAAGAAAAGAAGAAAATAATTAAAAAGGTCGAAAACTCAAAATAAAAATATTTAAATATTTAAATATTTAAAAATAAAATTAAAAATATGAAAAAGAAAGAAGAAATAAAAAGCACCAAGGAGTTTAATAAAGTTGTCTTGAAGGTGGCCTCACCTGAGAAAATTTTGGATTGGTCATATGGAGAGGTTACCAAACCAGAAACAATAAATTACAGAACTCAAAGAAGTGAAAAGGGAGGTCTTTTCGACGAGAAAATTTTTGGTCCAGAAAAAGATTTTGAATGTTATTGCGGAAAATATAAGGGAATCAGATACAAAGGTATTGTCTGCGAAAAATGTGGAGTGGAAATAACAAAATCAATTGTGAGAAGAGAAAGAATGGGTCACATTGAATTAGCGACTCCTGTTTCTCACATCTGGTTTTTAAAGAGCATTCCTTCAAAGGTAAGCACAATTTTGGGGTTAAATGCTTCCGATGTTGAAAGAGTAATTTACTTTGCTGGTTATATTATCAACAAAGTAAACGAAGGAGAAAGAGAAAGAGTTTTGAAAGAAGTTGAAAATGAATATAAAACAAAAGTTAAGACCATTAACGATGAAAAGACAAAAGAAAGATTGAAAGAACTTTTGTCTGGTGTAAAAAAAGACATCTCGGGCATTCAACTGGGGGTTGTTTTGGACGAGCTTACTTATCACAAATATGCTTTGAAATACGGAACAATTTTTGAAGCAGGTATCGGTGCCGAAGCAATTTATGATATATGCGCGAAAATTGATTTAAAAGATTTGGCAAAGAAATTGGAGAAACAATTAGAGACAGCTGGAGCAATCGAAAGAGTAAAATTGAGTAAACGATTAGCTTTGACAAAAGCAATGGATCAATCAGATACCAGACCTGAATGGATGTTTTTGACCAGAATCCCAGTTATCCCTCCAGCGCTCCGACCGATGGTGGCTTTGGGTGGCGGTCGTCACGCAACATCAGATGTAAATGATTTGTATAGAAGAGTAATCAACAGAAATAATCGTTTGGTTAAATTGAAAGAAATCAATGCGCCAGAAGTTATTTTGAGAAATGAAAAAAGAATCTTGCAAGAAGCAGTTGACTCGTTGATTGATAATTCAAAGAGAACAGGGGCTGGTTCTGCTATGAGCCAGGCTCAGAGAAGACCTCTTAAATCTCTTTCTGATAACTTGAAAGGAAAGCAAGGATTGTTTCGACAGAATTTGCTTGGAAAGCGTGTTGACTATTCAGGACGTTCGGTGATTGTTGTTGGTCCGGATTTGCATCTGGATGAATGTGGTTTGCCAAAGCACATGGCTCTTGAATTATTCAAACCTTTCGTTATTTCAAAAATTTTGAAAGACGGTTTGGCATACAATATTAAATGGGCTGGTAGATTGATTGATGAAGGGGTGCCAGAAGTTTGGGCGATTTTGGAAGGTGTCATCAAAGGAAAATATGTTCTATTAAACCGTGCTCCTACTTTGCACAGGTTGGGTATTCAAGCTTTCAGACCAAGACTGATTGAAGGAAACGCTATTCAAGTACACCCATTGGTATGTTCTGCTTTCAACGCTGACTTCGACGGAGACCAGATGGCTGTTCACGTTCCGTTGTCAGAAGAATCTCAACTAGAAGCAAAAGAAATTATGGCTTCTGATAAAAATGTTTTGAAACCAGGAAATGGCAGACCAGTGGTTTCTGCAAAATTGTTGGATATTGTTTTGGGTTGTTACTGGATGACAAAAATCGTTGAAGGAAAGAAGGGGGAAGGAAAATTCTTCCAAAGTCCAAACGCCGCTATTACCGCTTATGATATGGGTGTCGTCGATTTTCGTTCAAAGATAAAGGTGATGGCAACCGAAAACACAAAATATGCAAAATTCGAAGGATCAATTTTTGAAACATCTGTTGGTAGATTGTTGTTTAACTCTGTTCTTCCTTCCGATTATGCTTTTATCAATGAAGAAATGACAAAGAAATCAATGTCTAATCTTATTGATGATTTGATTGATAAATATGGTGTTGCAAGAATTCCTGCCATAATGGACAAGATAAAGAATTTTGGATTTAAATATGTCACAACCGCTGGAATTACTTGGGGTATTGATGATATTGTCGTTCCAGAAGGAAAGGGTCCAATAATTAAAGATGCTCAGAAAAAATCTGCAAATGTTTGGGCTCAATACGACGAAGGCTTGTTATCGGAGGGAGAAAGACGCAGAGCTAATATTGAAATTTGGCACGCTGCCAAAGGAGATATTGAAAAATTAATTCCCGACTCTCTTGATCCAAACGGTTCTGTCCACGATATGTGGAAGTCAGGTGCCAGAGGTTCTCTTGGAAACTTGACTCAGATGGTTGGAATGAAAGGTCTTATTCAAAATACACTTGGTGAAACTATCGAGTTCCCAATCATTTCTTCTTCGAAAGAAGGATTAACTCCAATTGAATACTTTATTACCACTCACGGTTCAAGAAAAGGTCTTGCCGACACGGCCTTGAACACAGCAAAGGCTGGATATTTGACCAGAAGGTTGTTCGATGTGGCTCAGGATGTGGTAATTAACACAGAAGATTGTGGAACGAAAGAAGCAATCGTTATAAAGAAAGCAGGTTCTGCTGGTTTCGATGTGGCTCTTGAAAAGAGTATTAGAGGAAGATTTTTAGCAAAAGATGTTAAGGATGCAAACGGAAATGTTTTGTTTAAAAAAGATCATTTGATTTCAAGGGATGACGCAAGAGCAATGGAATCAGCTGGTGTTGAAGAAGTAATCGTTCGTTCTCCAATGTCATGTGAAGCTCAGAGAGGTATTTGTAAAAAGTGTTACGGTATCGATTTGGGAAGCAATGAACTGATTAATTTGGGTGAAGCTGTTGGAACAATTGCTGCTCAGGCGATTGGAGAACCTGGTACTCAGCTAACAATGAGAACTTTCCACTCTGGAGGTACTGCATCAGTTGGTGGAGACATTACACAAGGTCTTCCTCGTGTGGAAGAAATTTTTGAAAGAAGATCTCCAAAGATTCCAGCAACTATCAGTAAAATGAATGGTACTGTAATCGAAATAATTGATGAAAGAGATAAAAGAGAAATTATTATTCTTCCTGATGTCGAAGATAAGACCGCTGTTAAAAAAGACAAGAAAAATAATCACGAAGTTCCATTCAAGAGAATTATCACTGTTAAAGTTGGTGATAAGGTAAAGAAAGGAGACCTTTTGACTGACGGTTCTGCAGATATTTCTGAAATGTTCAAGTATGCTGGAAAAGCAAGAACTCAAGATTACATTATTGACGAATCAACGAAGATTTACGAATTGCAAGGAGCATCAATTTCCAGAAAACATATCGAGGTCATCATTAAACAAATGTTCTCGAGAAGTAAGATCAAAACAAAAGGAGACACAAATTTGAATGAAGGCGAGGTTGTCGAAGATTACATCTTGTTGGAAGAAAATAGAAAGGCAAAAGAAAAAGGTTTGGAAGAAGCAAAAGTTACCCCTTTGATTTTTGGAATTACAGAAGTTTCCTTGACCAGAGAGAGTTTTCTTTCATCAGTTTCATTCCAGAATACAACCAAGATGCTTATCAATGCCGCTCTTCGTGGAGCTGAAGATAATTTGTCAGGATTGAAAGAAAATATTATCGTCGGAAACTTGATTCCTGCCGGAACAGGTTATGAGGGTAGTCCAAAGAAAGCAATGATTGACGAATTGCAAGCATCGTTGAAAAATGCAGATGTTTACGACGAAGAATAATTTAGTTTGTAGTTGGTAGTGAGTAGTTGGTAGAATGAATTTTGAGCGAAGCTCAAAATTCATTGACCACAAAAATTTCTAAAGAAATTTTTGTTCTACTTACTATCCACTACACACTACTCACTAACAAATTATGTCAACCAACACTCAAAAAATAAAAGATAGATTAAATATTGTTGATGTTGTTGGTAGTTATTTAAAATTGGATCGGGCTGGTGCAAATTTGAAAGCACCGTGTCCTTTTCACAACGAGAAGACACCATCTTTTTTTGTTTCTCCTGATAGGGGAACATATAAATGTTTTGGTTGTGGGGCGGGCGGCGATATTTTTACTTTTGTTGAACAATTTGAAGGGGTGGATTTTCCGGGAGCTTTGAAACTTTTGGCGGAAAAAGCCGGAATAGAATTGGAAAGAGAAGACCCCAAGTTAAAAAACGAAAGAGAAAAATTATATCGAGCAATGGAAGAAGCCACTTTGTTTTTTGTTGGAAATTTGAAATCAACAACAGGGCCGATGGAATATTTGAAAAAAAGAGGTTTAGAACAAAAAACTGTTGATAAATTCAGAATTGGATTTGTAAAAGATGAATGGAGAAACCTGTATGATTATTTGAAAACAAGAGGGTTTAATGATGAAGAAATGGAAAAGGTAGGTTTGATCAAGAAAGCAGAGAAAGGTTATTATGATAGATTCAGAAACAGAATAATCTTTCCGTTATTTGATAATTCTGGCAGAGTAGTAGCCTTTTCAGGCAGACTATATGAAGACGATGGAAAATCAGCAAAGTATTTAAACAGTCCGGAAACAGTTCTTTTTAATAAATCAAGAATATTGTACGGATATAATTTTGCTAAGAATGATATTCGCACCAGAGGTTTTTCAATTTTAGTTGAAGGACAAATGGACTTGACGATGTCTCATCAGGCTGGTTTTACCAATACGGTTGCGACTTCTGGCACAGCCTTAACGGGAGAGCATCTATCTCTTTTGAAAAGATTGTCGGACAAGATTGTGATGGCTTATGATGGAGACGAAGCCGGTTTGTCGGCGGCGAACAAGGGGGCAAAACTGGCACTGGGTATGGGAATGGAAGTAAAGCTTGTTGAAATCTCTGATAATCAGGATCCTGCGGATGTTATACTTAAAGACAAAAGTTCTTGGACAAAAGCGATGAGAGCCACTGTTCATATAATAGATTTTAATTTGAATTGTCTGTTAAAGAAAAATCTAGATAAACGACAGTTGGGATTGGAAATTAAAAGAAAGGTTCTTCCCTTGGTTGGTCAATTGAAGAGCAAGATTGAACAGGATTATTTTATCAATTCAATTGGTGGCAAAGCCGGTATTTCTCAGCAGGTGCTTTGGGATGATTTGGGAAATTTGGACAAGGACGACACTGCATCTGTCCCAAAAGAAATTGTTTTGGAAAAAGACAAAAAGAATTATCCAAGAAGAAAAGAGACATTGAGAGAAATAACAGGGATTTTGTTTTGGCAACAAAGTTTTGGGGAGCCGTTAATTAATGTTCAAAAATGGGAAGAAAAATTGTTTGATTTAATCGGGGAAGATTTGGCTGATAAGATAAAAAATCTTTCGGACAGTTTTAAAAACGAAATAATTTTTGAAGCCGAGAGTAAACATATTGATGAGAAGAATTTGAAAAATAGATTACAGGGAGCGTTTGATCAATTGGAAATTGAAATTTTAATAGAAAAAAAAGATTTGATTAAAAAACAAATTGAATCTGAAAACGATGAGGACAAGAAAATTTCTTTGTCGGGCGAATTACTTGAATTATCAAAAAAAATAGATACAGTAAGAAGCACAAATTTATAAATGTTTATGGTAAAAAAGACCAAAACAAAAAAGAATAAGGTGAAGGCGGTTGTTAAAAAAACAGCTGTAAAAAAAGCACCTGTTAGAAAAAAACCTGTAAAAAAGGTAATTGTTAAAGCATCTGCAAAAAAGATTTCCAAAACTTCTAAAAAAGTTATAAAAAAGACTGAAAAAAAGGTTGCAAAAAAAGTAGTTGAAAATAAATCAAAGAAAGTTGTCGTTAAAAAGGAGGTCAAGATAAGAATACCCAAAAGTGACAAAGACAAGAAAATAGAAAAGTTGATTGCTTTGGGTAGAGAAAGAGGTTTTGTTACTCACGACGGTATATTAAAAGAATTTCCAAATGTTGAAAACGACGTAGATCTTTTAGATGTTTTATATACAAAATTGGAAGACGCTAACATCGATATTTTGGACAGTGGTGGAATTTTGGAAATGGACGACCATGATGATTTGATTAAAAAATCAACAGGTAAATATGATTCAATTCAAATTTATTTGAAAGAGATTGGAAAATTTAAATTGCTTTCTGCCGCGGAAGAAAGGGATTTAGCTCAGAGAATTGAGGCAGGCGAAGAAGAAGCAAAGACTTTGTTGGCCAGAGCTAACCTGAGGCTGGTTGTTTCTATTGCAAAAAAATATATTGGAAGAAGTCCAAATCTAACCCTCCTAGACCTTATTCAAGAAGGAAACCTCGGATTGTTCAAGGCCGTAGATAAATTTGATTGGAACAAAGGTTTCAAATTTTCTACTTATGCAACATGGTGGATTAGGCAGGCAATTACCAGAGCATTGGCCGATCAATCAAGAACAATCAGAATTCCTGTTCATATGGTAGAAACAATCGCAAAGTATAAACAAGTAATGCGAAGACTTTCTCAGGACTTGGGCAGAATGCCATCACCAGAAGAAATGGCAGAAGAAATGGATTTGGAATTGGAAAAAATTTATAATATTCAGCAAATTGATCAAGCAACAGTTTCACTGGAAAGTCCGGTAGGGGATGATTCAGATAGTAGTAAATCAACTTTGGGTGATTTTATTCCAGACGATAAAATTTTGATGCCCGATCAAAATGCATCAAGAAGAATCTTGTCTGATCAAGTGAGAGAAATTTTGGAGGAACTTTCTCCTAAAGAAAGAAAAATTTTGGAAATGCGTCATGGATTGTTAGATGGGATTACACATACATTGGAAGAGGTAGGCAAAGAGTTTGGTGTAACTCGTGAAAGAATTAGGCAGATCGAAGCAAAGGCACACGAAAAAATTAGACAGAGTGATAAGATAGACAGACTACGAAACTATTAAACTATTAAAAAAATAGAGCCTAACGGCTCTATTTTTTTAATAGTTTCTAGTACTAAGGAGAGAGGTGTAAGGTGTAAGGAGTAAGTAGGCGGGAAATTTGCCCGGCCTCTTTTTTGAAAGAAAAGCAACGACACGGCAGGCAGGGCGGAAGTTTTTTATTGTCTCCTCGAACCTGCCCTCCGTCAGGCAGATTTCATCCAAGTTTGAAACTGTTTCAAAAACCCCCCAGTAGCCTTGCTACTGGGGGTTTTTGTTTTAAACCAGCTTGTCGGACGTCGGACGTCGGACGTCCGACAGACCACTTTTTTCTAATGTGTATAAAAAATACGGTCGTGAGTTTTATACACTATTTAAAATAAATGTGAAACAATAAAAAAAGCCCCGATGGTTCGGGGCTTTTGTGGTGGTCGACGAGACGGTTGTTACTCCGGACGATTGTGTTGCCAGAGATGAAAGAGGTTGTCGATTTCTTCTGTGGTCCCGACGATGCGACCACCGGCATCGTTGAAACCAATAATTGTGAAAGAAGTTCCGTCCAGGTTTTTGGCCATGCCAAGGCAACAATCTTTGCTTCCGCAGGCATACTGGAAAGTCTCTTTACCGACCTTCTTTTCTTTAATCGAGAGTTTGCTTTTGGGCATTTTTTCCTCCACTAACTAAATTGAATTGATGTACATTAAACCTGTGCACAGTATAATATAGACAATGACAGGTGTCAAGACATCACTTCTTAAAAACAAAAATCACGCATGGTCGGACCATGCGTGATTTTTGTTTTACTTAGTTTTATTTGGCTAATATTGTTATCAATTTCTTTGCAATATTATTGTCTCTGGTTTTTTCGTTTGTACTTCCTGATGGATTTACATTTACGATAATTGCCATATCTGTTCCTGCTTTTGCTCGGTCAAATCCCATAGCATATTCGATTCTTTCTCCTGGTCTCAATGCTTGCTGAGTATTTCCGGAATAGATGTAAATAGGATCTGTCGGAAGAACTACATTGAATCTCCAATTTTCAGCAGTCTTTGTTCCGATGTTAGAAATAATGAATTTAAAGGCAATTTTGCTTCCCGCACTTGGAGTAGAAGATGCTACGAATTCGTTGCTGGCATTGATTACTCCTACCTCTGTGATTTCTGCTGTTAGGTCAGCTTGTCCATAAGGATCTGAAACTCTGATTGTTGATCCTGTTTGAATAGGAATTACTTGAGTGGTTGTTTGTCCCGGATTAACTGCTGTTGATCCTCCGGTATTCGAGTTGTTTGAATTATTGTTAGAGTTGTCTACTACTACAATTTGATCGTCATCATTTGAGTCGTCGCTTATGATTCCTGCTATTGCATAACTGGTTACAAAATCTGCTTCCACAATATGTCGGTCTTCCTTTGCTCCTAATGTATTACAGGTAGAAATCGTCAAGGTTCTTTTTCCTGTGTTAAATTTTACAACCGCATTACTATCTCTTTCTGTTCTTACAGAAGTTACTTTGTATAGGTATTCTTTGTTTTCAGAAATGACTTTGATAACGTCACCTGCTTCAAGTTTTTCCAAATCATTTAAAGCTTTATACGCTTGGTTTCTAACTACTTGATAACTGGTACTGTGACCGAAAATATAAATATTGTCATTTTCTCCCAAAAGGGCTGACTTTGGATATCTGGCTACTCCATATTTTAATGATTCATCCAATGCTGTTACTTCTGTAGAAATTGGGTTCATCACTGGAGTGTTTACTCCGATTTTATCAATAACCAGTTTTACAGGCTTTGCTGTTTCTTCAATACCGCTGTCGCTGATATCAACATCAGGGATTCTTCTTGTGTAAAAAAGTTCTGCCATAGAGGCAAGGTTGTCAGCCACAAATCTAGAAACATTTTTAATTTCACCGAATATAAAAGATCCTATTGCTGACCCTGTTCCTGATAGAGAAGGGAAGTATGTATCAAATTTACTTGCTCCATCTCCCGCTACATTAACAGTAGATTTTACATTATTAATAATTCTTGGCATCGCCAATACTACGATGATGATTATTACAAGAATTTTAATTCCTGTCTTTAAAGTTTTCTTGGAAATCTTAAAAGACACATCGTCGTTGTTTCTGTTTGATGGTTCATTATCGTGAGGTAAATTGTGCGGTACCTCTGAATCATCTATTCTTTTGTTCATTGGATTCATCATAATAATATTTTGACAACTCTAATAAATAATTGCTTATTTACATACACTACCATAGCACTAAAATGTTGTCAACAGTTTTGGATTTTAAAAAACAAAAGGCTCCAGACCCCTTGACATCTTTTTTTATTTGTCATAGTATGTATTTATGACAAGAAATATAACAACAAAAAGTTTAATAATCTTTTTCGCACTGTTTTCGTTGTTTTCTTTTGGTCTTGCTGTTTCTAATGTACAAGCAGCAACAACCCAAATTGATTTTAACAATGAGGTTATGTTTGCTCCAAACTGTTTTTGTGACGCCGATGTTGCTAGATACAATCTAGCTCCTTTTTGTGAAGATCGTAACTGGTGTAATGATGACACTGTAACAAAATCCGCAAATCTTTCCAGTGGAAGATACAAGGTTAAAGTAAATGTTGCTCACCTAACTGCTTCACAACAATATGAATCTATCATTTTTACTTTTAACGGAGCAAATTATACAATTCCCGATTTGGGAGGAAATGCTGATTCAACAGGAACTGGTGTTTTCGAAGTAGGAACGTTTGATCTTTCGGGAAATGTTAGTTTCAAAGGAACTCACAGATATGCCAATACTTTTACTGGTCTATGGTATTCAGATCCTTATTCTAGAGTTGGTTCCGGTAATGCAATGGAAAGCGTCGAGATAGCATCTGTCATTCTTGAAGATATTTCTGTTCCACCTACTTGTGTAATTTCTGCCAATCCTACAACAATAAATCAGGGTGGAAATTCTACATTGTCATGGACTTCAATCAATGCAACATCAATGAGTATTGATCACAATATTGGAAATGTTGCTATCAATGGATCAAGACCAGTAAGTCCAACTCAAACAACAACTTATCGTGCTACTGTTACAGGTCCCGGAGGTGTTTCTACTTGTCAAACAACTGTTACGGTCAGAACAAATCCTGTTCCGACTTGTACAATGACTGCAAGCCCTACAAATATTAATGTTGGAAATAGTTCGACATTGAGCTGGTCTTCAAGCAACGCAACTTCTGCTGTCATCGATCATGGTATTGGATCTGTTTCTGTTGACGGTTCAAGATCGGTTAGTCCTACACAAACCACTACATACAGAGGTACCTTTACGGGTTCCGGTGGAACCGTAGTTTGTCAGGCGACAGTGACTGTTGTTTTGCCACCACCACCCAGCTGTGCTTCAAGTATCAGTCCGGCATCTATTAACCCAGGGGGGAGCGCTACTCTCTCATGGCTTTCAACTAATACTTCTTCTGCAAGTATTAATCAAGGGATAGGAAATGTTCCAACCAGTGGTTCAAGAACCGTTAGTCCATCACAAACTACTGTTTACACGATTACATTTACTGGTCCCGGAGGAGTTACTTCTTGTCAGGAAACCTTGATAGTAAATAATACACCGCCACCACAACCACCAACATGTACAATGTCGGCTAATCCGACAACCATAGGAGTAGGTGGTAGCTCGACACTTTCTTGGACTTCAAATAATGCAACTTCTGCTGTTATTAACAATGGAGTAGGAAGTGTTCCAACAAATAGTTTCGCTGTGGTTGCACCTAATCAAACCACTACATATACCGGTACATTTACAGGTCCTGGTGGAACAGCCGTTTGTCAGGCAACTGTTACGGTTACTCTTGTTCCTGCTCCGACTTGTACAATGAGCGTTGCCCCAGGTTCTATTCAGGCCGGAAATAATGCAACCCTTACTTGGACCTCAACAAACACAACTTCTGCAAGTATTAACCAAGGAATTGGAGTTGTTGTTTTGAATGGAAATAGAATAGTTTCTCCGGCTCAAACTACTACATATATTGGAACATTTACCGGAGCGGGTGGAGTGGCTACTTGTTCTGCGACCTTGAATGTGACTTCTGTTTCAGGTCCGGCAATTTCAATTGTAAAAGACGATAATGATAATCATGATGATACTCAGACTATCGCTTCTGGCGGAACAGCTACTTTCAGTATTGTGGTAACTAATACAGGAACAAGTAATTTGACCAATGTTATTGTTACCGATCCTTTAACTCCTAACTGTGCCAGAACATCTGCTCAGACTTTGGGTATGTATCCAGGTTTAACATTTGATCCGGGAGAAACATTCTCTTATACATGTACTGTTTCAAATGTGATTGCCAGTTTCGTTAATACAGCAAGAGTTGACGCGGACGATATTGGATCAGTTGTGGTTGTTAATGATACCGATCCAACAAATGTTGTCGTAAGTGGTGGAGGAAATACCCCGACTTGTTCAATGTCATTTAGTCCAGCCAATATTAATGTGGGGGATGCTACTACTTTGTCGTGGAGTTCGGCAAATGTGACGACTGTTGATATTGATAACGGAATCGGTTCTGTCCCAACCAGCGGTTCAAGACAAATTTTTAGAACATCAAATGCTACTTATACCGGTACATTTACTGGTCCAGGTGGAGTGGTGACTTGTCAGGCAACTATTACTGTCGGTGGTGGGGGTGGGGGTGGTTCAAACGAACCACGTATTACTTTGTCGTCAAATAGTTTTGCAGATAATCCATCATTTATTTATTTGAGCCAAATTCCTTATACAGGAATTCCTGAAATGTTGATTTCTGCCTTTGGATACCTGTTTAGATTCTTTGCTTTTGGCGGACTATTGTATGCACTGTATAAAGTTAAATAAAACAAAAAAATGAGACGTCTAACGTCTCATTTTTTGCGTTTATTTGTTTAAATTAAATAAAAAAAGAAAGCCCCGACAAAGTCGGGGCTTTTTGCTACACGCAGGATGGAGCGGTAGCCTAGCCGATCAGGGGCAAGAATGCCTCCGCATCGGCGCCGTTGGAGGAAATAAAATCCATGTAGTTCTGGGACAGAACTCCGGCCGCGAGGACGATGCTGTCCGCGGAAGTCAGACCAGCCGCACACTTGTCGGGGTTGGCCGAGTTGAACGGGACCTGCTTGATCTTGCCAGCGACGGGAATCAGGGCGATGCCGGGCGATTTGACGTTGAGCTTGTCGCTGTGGAACACGATGGCCTTGGCGTTGGGCGTGTCGGCGATGTTGACCTCGATTAATGTCGCTGTGATGCCGAGCGCTACAAGGGTGGCCATGTTCAGGGGTTTGATCTTCTGCTGTGACTTGTCCATTGGTACTACCTCCTTATGATAAGAAGAACGGTTGAGTGTTTTGGGTAAAACCACAAAACACAATGACTGTCAGCCATATTAACAAAATAAAAAATATTGTCAACCATTTGTAAATCAAAAATTGACAGAAGCCTTGCTTCTGTCGATTTTTGTTACTTATTTTCGTTTGAGAATTTTTGAATCAAATCATCCAAATTCATTGCTCCAATATTTCCGTTGTCGCGACTTTCTACTGTTATGGTTTTTTCTTCCACTTCTTTTTCTCCGATAACCAGCAGGTAAGGGATTTTTTCCATCTTGGCTTTTCGAATCTTTTTTCCAAGGCTTTCATTATCGTCATCTAATTCCACCCTAAATCCTTTTGCTTTTATTTGGTCGTAAATATTTTTTGCGTATTCTTTATGGGCATCAGCAATTGGTAAGACTTTGACCTGAACAGGAGACAGCCAGAAAGGAAATGCTCCGGCAAAGTGTTCAATCATTACCGCCATAAATCTTTCCAATGATCCGGCAATTGCTCGATGTATCATAACCGGAGTTTTCTTTGTGCCGTCTTTGTCGGTGTATTCCAATTTAAATCTTTGAGGCATTATAAAATCCAATTGAGCGGTCGCTAATTGTCTTTCTCTGCCAAGGGCATCTTTAAACATAAAGTCTAATTTTGGTCCATAAAAAGCCGCTTCACCCTCTACTTTTTTGTAAGGGAGATTTTCTTTCTTTGCAATTTCTTCAAGAGTTTTTTCGGCTTTATCCCAAAGATTTTCGTCCCCTAAATATTTACTTAAATCTTTTGAATCTCTGACCGAAAGAGATACCCAGTAATCACCAACATTGAACATATTTAAAGATTCATAAAATTCTTTTATTATAGAAACAATGTTTGCTACTTCTTGTTCTATTTGATCTGGGGCACAAAAGATATGTCCGTCGTCCTGAGTGATACTTCTAACACGAGAAAGTCCGATAAGTTCTCCTGCTTGTTCATCGCGGTAAACCTTTGTTGATTCAGTGTAGCGAATAGGCAAATTTTTGTAACTTACTTGTTTGCTGGCGTAGATTTGTGTGTGGTGTGGGCAATTCATCGGTTTCATTACAAATTCTGAATCCCCCTGACCTTTTACTTTAAACAATTCATCACCAAATTTTTCCCAGTGACCTGATGTTTTGTATAAATCACTTTTTGTTATGTGAGGAATATCGACTCTTTGATAACCATAATCTTTTTGAATATTTTGGATTTTATCGATTATCAAATCTCTAATCAATGTTCCTTTCGGTGTAAAAAGGGGAAGTCCTGGTCCGATCAAATCTGAAAATGTGAATAAATCCAATTCTTTTCCTAATTTTCTATGGTCTCTTTTTTCTGCCTCCTCTTGTCTTTTTTCGTATTCTTCCAGCTCTTCTTTTGTTTCAAAAGCGACACCGTAGACACGGGTAAGCATTTTGTTTTTTTCATCACCTCTCCAATAAGCCCCAGCAACCTTTGTTAGTTTGAAAGCGTCAGAGTTTATTTCTTTGGTTGATTCGATGTGAGGACCGGCACATAGGTCTACAAAACCATCGGATAAATAGATAGTTACATTTTTAACCCCTTCATTTTTTATCAAGTCTTCAATCAGCTCGATTTTGTAAGGTTGATCTTTGAACATTTTCTTTGCATCATTTGTTGAAATTTCTTCTTTTTCAAAAACAATATTTTTTTGAATAAGTTTTTTCATTTCTTTTTGAATTTTTGCCAAGTCGGTGTCCTTTATTTCTACATCATCAAAATCATAATAAAAACCGTTTTCAATAATTGGTCCGATTCCAAATTTCATCTCTGGAAATTTTTGTTTTATCGCTGACGCCATAATGTGGGCGAGCGAGTGTCTGATTTTTTCTATATTTGTATGTTCCATAATATTTTTTAAATAATCCGAATGACCCGAATTAAATCTTAATTCCCCGAATTATTAAATCATCCGAATTTTATCACTTGTAATTCGTATTCGTAATTATTTGGGGCATTCGGATATAATTTGTAGTATTCGGATTATATTTATTTGATAATAAAAAATCCGTCCCAATATTAAAAACACAACTGCTTTTAATATTGGGACGGATTTCTCCGCGGTTCCACCCAATTTGTTTGAAGTATCCTTCAAACCTCTTAATTACATATAATAGTATCTTATTTTGATCTAAGTTGTCAAAGTACTATTTTTTGATTGACACGAATTTTTATATGAGTATGATTTTCTGAGGATTGTGTTTTTAACATAAATACGAAAATTGAGGACAGGAGAATCATATGCAAACTTGGCTTTTGATTTTTATGGGTGTTTGGCTTAGCTTCATAGGAGTATCTTTTTTGAGAAGAAAATCAGCAGTTGATAAGACAGAACATTGGATTGCCAGCAAAACTTTTCAGGATTTTAAGAAAAGAACATTAAGAGAAATAAAAATTGTTTTGGTTATCAGAGTCAGCGAGAAAGATCTATCTGTACATTCAAAATTTATTGTTCCTATTGAAAGCGTTGAAATTTGTTGCAGTTCGGTTGCACGCGATTTTGTCGGAAGTAAAAATCAATTAAGAAATCTTGCTCGTGCCCACGCCGAAATGTTGTGGGATTCGGTAGAAACTTGCCCGAGAGATGTTGGTTTTTATCTTTTCGACAAAACACCGATTGAAATTTGGAATGGTTTTAATGTTATGAGGAAGATCAAATGGTCTTCCCCTATAAAGCATGTTTGTATCAGTGACGGTTACAATATGCCCTTGGACGGCGACCAGCTTGAATTTTTTATGCGAGAGCTTCGCAAAGCTCTTCATTGAATGTCGTTTTTTTTATCAACCTGCAGAGGTTTAACCTCTGCAGGTTGTTTTTGTTTTACAAAAAGTCGAGTGCTAGGTAAACTGTAAATTATGAATCCCGTTAGAGATGTTAGTCCAATTCTTTCGGGTATGTGATATATTGAAATAGTAAAATGCTCAAACAAATTTATAAGAAATATACGGAAGTCATGGAGATATATAACAATACGAATTTATTAGTAATTATTTAAAAAATAGAGAAGTCACTTCTTATTAAAGACGACTTCCTATCTCTAACGGGATGAATCCCGTTAGAGATAGCGAGGAGAAAATTTATAAAATATTTAATTTAACGGTAGCTGTTACTTTTAGGGACTTGTCCCGTTAGAAGTAGCTTTGCTACTTCTAACGGGATGAAAGATAAAATAATCGTCGTCTTAGGACCTACTTCTTCTGGCAAGAGTGATTTGGCTGTTGATCTGGCGAGAAAATTTGATGGAGAGATAATCTCGGCTGATTCCAGACAGGTGTACAAAGGACTTGATATAGGAAGCGGAAAGATTACAAAAAAAGAAATGAAAAATATTACGCACTATCTCTTGGATGTGATTGATCCAAAGAAGACTTTTACTGTCGCCCAATTTAAGAAAAAATCAGACAAAACAATCAAAGATATTTTGAAAAGAGAAAAAATTCCTATAATCGCAGGAGGAACAGGCTTTTATATTCAAGCCGTTGTAGACAATATTGTTTTACCAGAAGTAAAACCAAATTTAAAATTGAGAAAAGAATTGGCAAAAAAATCGGCAGATGAATTGGCAGAAATTTTAAAAAAATTGGACAAAAGAAGATCGGGGGAGATTGATTTAAAAAACCCTCGTCGCTTGATTCGTGCGATAGAAATCGCTACCGCTCTCGGTAATGTCCCAAAACTGCCAGAGGCAAGGCCTCTGGCAGAGTACGAGGTGTTGCAGATAGGGATAAAGACGGACGACGAGGTTTTGAAAGAAAGGATCGCAAAAAGATTTGAAAAGAGGGTGAAAGCAGGAATTGTAAAAGAAGCAGAAGAATTACACAAAGAAGGATTGAGCTGGAAAAGGATGAATGAAATAGGACTTGCTCACAAATACATTGCTCTGTATCTGCAGGGGAAAATAAAAAAACAAGAGATGATCGAAAATTCTGTTAAAGAAGAATGGCGATATGCAAAGAGACAAAAAACTTGGTTCAAGAGAGACAAAAGAATTTTGTGGTTTAGTTTAGATGAAAAAGAAAATATTTTTAAGGAAACCGAAAAATTTTTAAATTGAATTAAAGATTTAAAATAAAATAATTTAAAATAACTATCCCAAAATTTTAACAGTCGTTAAAATTTTGGGATAGTTAGATGTTTAAGTAAAAAAATAAAATTAATGATGAAGATAAGAATTAAATTAAAATAAATAAAGCCTTGGCGGGTGGTCCGACAAGGCTTTGTTTTTATTCGGTGATCCTGAAACCGCCAGTGACTTTTTCGACGCCGAAAGATTTTTCAAGGATTTTCCCGAGAATAGATCCATCTTCTTTGTTAACATGAAAGACTTTTGGCTTACTTGCGGTTTCGTCTGTCATCTTCATAACAATATGTTCTGTTGTCGCATAGATAATGGCTTTTCCCCAGGAGAGATTGTCAATAAATTTTTCACAAAAATCTTTGTCGTCTTTTGAGCCAACAACACTTATTCCCGTGACTTTTACATTTGAATCCCTCAATATACTAAACAAGATCGCCATAAGTTACCTCTCTGTTTTTTTGAATCTAGTGCCTCTGTTAGCAATTTAAAATATTTTTCACTTAATAGCAAGCCCTGTTTAAAAATGTTAAAATATTAAAAAACTAATTAATACTATGAATATGAATAAAGAATTCTTTAATAAAAGGCACCTATTAAAAATAATCTCAACAAAAAAATATTTGATATTTGGGGGTATTTTGATTGTCGTCATTGGGCTGACATCTTTTTTTGTTTTGAGAGATGGAAAGACAGATTACGAATATAGTGTCGTTGAAAAAACAAATTTGAGTCAAGAGGTGAATGTAACAGGAAAAGTAAAACCTGCCAGAAAGGTTGATCTTGCTTTTGAATCGTCCGGCAAAGTTAGCGGTGTTACGGTAAAAGTTGGCGATAGGGTTTATATTGGTCAAACCTTAGCATATTTGAACAATGCTCAGTATCAGGCACAATATTTGCAGGCACAGGCGAGTTTAGATGCAGAACAGTCTCGGTTGGATGAATTAAGAAAAGGAACCAGATCAGAAGAAATTGAAATTCAAAAGACGAAAGTGAGAAATGCTGAAGATGCTTTTTTGGATGCAAAAATAAACCTTAAAAATTATATAAAAGATTCTTATACAAAAGTCGATGATTCAATCAGAAATAAAGTTGATCAATTTATCACAAATCCGCTGTCATCAAACCCTCAATTGGAATTTTTATCTTCTTATGAGTTAGAAGTTGAATCGGGCAGAGTAATTATTCAGGGTGTTTTGGACAGCTGGTCTGTAATGACAATGGATGAGTCTCTTTTGATTAATGATATTAATAATCAAGCAAAAATTACCCAAGAAAAGCTTTCACAAGTTAGTTCTTTTTTGGATGTTGTTGCTATGACAGTTAATGGTCTGACCCCGAATTCTTCTCTTACTCAGACCACAATTGATGGTTACAAATTGGATGTAATCACCGCCAGAACAAATATTAATACCGCAATAAATAATCTTGCAAGTGCAAAAGAAAAATTAAGAACAGCCGAGACAAATGTTATGTTGGAGAGACAAGAATTGCAGTTAAAACAATCCGGTTCAACAGCTGAACAAATTTCTGCTCAAGAAGCGCGGGTAAAATCAGCCGATGCTAATGTAAAAAATTATTTGGCTTTGATTGCAAAGACTGTTATATCGTCTCCGATTAACGGAGTGGTAACGAAAAAGGAAATCGAAGTTGGTGAAATTGTTCAACCAAATGCCGTGGCAATTTCTGTCATTAGCACTTCACAGTATGAAATAGAAACAAATATTCCCGAAGCTGATGTTTCAAAAATTAAGATCGGAAATAAAGCCGAAGTGACATTGGACGCTTATGAAAACGATGTGTTTTTTAATGCCCATGTTACATCGATTGAACCAGCTGAGACAATTATTGAAGGAGTTTCCGCTTATAAATCGATACTTCAATTTGATGAAAAAGATGAAAGAATTAAGTCTGGAATGACAGCCAATATTGATATTTTGACTGACAGCCGAGAAGGAGTTCTCGCTGTTCCTTTTCGTGCAATAAAAACAGAAGATGGGAAATATGTTGAGGTGTTAGGTGAGGACGGTCAGACCGAAGACCGTTTGGTTGAGGTGGGAATGCGTAGCTCGGACGGAAAAATTGAAATTATATCAGGATTGAAAGAAGGAGAAATGGTTATAACATCAAAATAAAAATGGAACATAAAAAAGATACTAAACCAATTATTTCAATAAAAAGTTTGGAAAAAACTTATAATGATGAGAGCGGTGAGACCCGTGCATTACGCGGTGTTAGTTTTGACATAATGCCCGGAGAATTTGTCGCCATAATGGGTCCTTCTGGATCAGGTAAATCAACATTACTTCACATGCTTGGTTTGTTGGACAAATTTACTGGCGGGGAATATTTTTTGAAGGGGAGAAAGGTAGAAAATTTTTCCGATGACGAAGTTGCTCATATGAGAAACAAAAGAATGGGTTTTATTTTTCAGGCTTTTAATTTGTTACCAAAAGCGAGCGTGTTGGATAATGTAAAATTACCGTTGGCATATTCTGATGTACCAGAGGATGAGTGGTTTGATTTGGCAAAGAAAGCAATCGACGCTGTTGGAATGACTCACAGAACATATCACAAAGCATCGCAATTATCAGTCGGAGAAAAACAAAGAGCATCTATTGCCAGAGCTTTAGTGAATGATCCAGATATTATTTTTGCGGATGAACCGACCGGGAATCTCGATTCTCGTTCCGGAGGTATTATCATGGATATAATTAAGAGACTTTATTACAAAGGAAAGACAGTCGTTCTCATCACTCATGAAACTTATACTGCAGAATATGCGGAAAGAATAATTACTGTGAGAGACGGAAAAATAGAATCAGATAAACTTGTTGAACATGTGAGGCAGGCGGGAGAATTTAGAAAATAAATCTAATGCGAAATAGACGCAGACTTATGCGGACTGGACGCAGAAAAACTAGAATAGGGAAAGAAAATTAAAAAACATGCAATTACGACACTTATATAAAACATCATTCACCGGATTGAAGACTAACAAAGTTAGGTCTCTCTTGACTGTCCTCGGTATCGTCATTGGTATTTCGGCGATCATTCTTATTTTTTCTATGGGAAAGGGTGTAGAAGGATTGATTACGGGTGAGTTAAGCGGTATGGGGACAGACACTATTGTTATTAGACCGGGGCAACAACCATCCGGTTTGTCTGATTTTAGTGAAACTCTTTTCTCGGATTCTTTAAAAACCAGAGATGTTGAAGCATTAAAAAGAAAATCTAATGTTCCTCATTTGGCAAAAATTGCTCCCGCTATTATCGTTCCTGGGAGTGTTTCTTACAGAGGTGAAACGTACAAGCCGATGGTTTTTGGTTGGACGGCAGATTTGATGGTTGAGATGTTTGGTGTAGAAATTGGATCAGGGGATGTTTTTTATGAAAGCGATATAAAAGCCAAGGCCAGTGTTGCAATTATTGGGTCAAAAGTAAAAGAAGAATTGTTTGGAAATGAAAATGATGATGATGTAATAGGAAAAAACATAAAAATAAAAAGCAGAAATTTTCGAGTAGTCGGTATTATGAAACCTCAGGGGCAGGTTTCTAGTTTTAATGTTGATGAACTTGTTGTTATCCCATATTCAACAGCACAGGTTTATTTAATGGGGATTGATCACTATCACGAAATTATCACCAAGGCGGATGCGCCGGAAAATGTTGCCCAAACGGTAGAAGACATAAAAATGACACTTCGAGAAAGCCACGATATTGCGGACCCATCAAAAGACGACTTCTTTGTTGTTACTCCGGAAGGAATGTTGGAACAAATAGGAAATATTTTGGATGCCCTTACTCTTTTCTTGTCGGCGGTTGTGGGAATTGCTTTGGTAGTCGGAGGCGTGGGGGTAATGAACATTATGCTTGTTTCAGTTACAGAGAGGACGAAAGAAATTGGCTTAAGAAAGGCAATCGGAGCAACGGACAAAGATATTATGATTCAATTTTTGTTTGAATCTATGATGCTTACGATTACGGGAGGAGTTATTGGAATTATTTTGGGTTCTGCACTTTCTTTGATTGTCACTGCCGGTATCCTTACATTCACTACCTATTCTTGGTCGTTTTCTTTTCCGGTTGGAGCATCGTTGTTGGGAATTTTTGTTTCCGGTCTCATAGGAATAATTTTTGGAATTTATCCTGCAAAAAAAGCTGCCAAAAAAAGTCCTATTGAAGCTTTGCGATACGAATAAATTTAGAAAATTTCTTGAAAACAAGTAGCAGGAATTTTGCCCTGTGTTATACTAAAATAGTTCTGTTGTCGGGGATTGGCGTCCCTCGAAATGTTTGGGTCAGCACATTTAGAAAGTATCCTGCCTTAATTGGTTCAAGGATGCAACGCCCCCGCGGTTTTCCGCGGGTTTTTATTTATTGACATTTTCAGATTTTAATTTATATTATTGTTATACCTCCTATGTGCTTGCTTGCATGGAGAAAAGGGGATTGGCGTCCCTCGGAATAAAAGGGTTCCCTTGTTTGGAAAGCATCCTGCCTTAATTGGTTCAAGGATGCAACGCCCCCGCGGTTTTCCGCGGGTTTTTTTATTTATGACTTTTTTCAATTCTTTAATTTAATTTTAATATTAATACTCAAAATTATGACGACCGTCAGAATTTTGAGTATTAAAATATTAAAGAGTTAAAAAATCAAAGAATTTGGTTTTTTATTTTTTGTGCTTGTAGATTATATCGTTGCTATTTGATTATGTTGTTGTTAGAATGGGCGGAGAATTTTCTTTGTAAGACAACTTTTATCTGAAGGAGAACATAGATGAATCAAAAAAAGGTATTAATCCCCGATTTTATACAGAAGACGATGAAGCACGATGTTCTAGACAGTGAAGAACTTTTAGGGCTGATTGACGAATATAAAAAAACAGGCGATATTTCTTTGAGAGACAAGGTAATTCTTGCAAATCAAAAGCTCATTTTGTCGGTTTCTAGAAAATATATCAATGTCTCGCATGTTTTAGAAATAGAGGATTTTATAAACGCAGGAAATGTCGGTTTTGTTCGCGCAATTGAAAAATTTGACCCAAAAATAAATCCGAATTTTTTGGCCTATGCGACTTTTTGGATTAAAAGTGAAGTTTTGAAATTGTTGTTTGATAATTATCGGCAATTTAAAATTCCTAGGAATGTTGTTTTTGATCTATTAAAATATAACAAGACTTTAAAAGTTCTCGGAATGTCCTCTCAAGATGTCTCTCCGGAGAAAGTTTTGAAAGAAACAGGATTGAGTCAAAAAGACATTGAGGACTTGAGAGTTATTGGGCAGAATCAGATTTCTTTGGATCAGCCGTTGAGTGATGGTCATAATAACGAAACGGGAAATTTTTTACACGAGTCCATAAAAGATGAACGAAAAACACCCGAGGAATCTTTTTTGTTAAAATTCCAAACCAATAAAATTCGTGACCTGCTGGACGTTTTAACCGACAGAGAAAAAGAAATACTGATGTTGAGGTATGGGTGTGTTGATGGAAAATTTCACATCCTCGAATTTGTCGGTGAAAAATTTGGTGTAACTAGGGAAAGAATCAGACAAATCGAAAAAGAGGCATTAAAGAAAATAAAAAGATCTATAAAGAATAATGACAGGGAATGCTTAGCTTCAAATTCCTGTCAGACAAATAGAAAAAGAAAAGAATGTGTTGTTCCAGAACAATCAACTCATTTTCCAACAAACTGTGTAGTAAATCTGCACAGTCAATCCCCGGTGTAAAAACCGGGGATTTTTTATATTTGTTTTTGCTTGGACGATGTTATAAACTATAAATTATCTAGCTGTATTTACCGTTAGAAATTTTTTCCAAAACGGGTTTGTATGCAGGTAAAGAATTATCCATCTTTTTATAAAATTAGAATTTATTAGGTATTAAAATTTCTAACGGGATGCAATCATCAGAAATCAGACAAAGATTTTTAAAGTTTTTTGAGAACAGATGTCATTCAATAATCCACTCTGCTTCTCTGGTTCCGGAAAATGATCCATCGGTTCTTTTTAATACTGCCGGAATGCAACCGTTGGTGCCTTATTTATTGGGCGAAGAACACCCTGCTGGAAAAAGGATTGTTGATGCACAAAAATGTGTTAGAACAACAGATATTGAAGAAGTGGGTGACAACACACATCTAACTTTTTTTGAGATGCTTGGGAATTGGTCTTTGGGTGATTATTTTAAAAAAGAAGCAATCACTTGGTCATATGAATTTTTGACTAACAAAGAAGAGGGTTTGGGATTGGATCCAAAAAAACTTTATGTAACTGTTTTTGAAGGAAACGATGATGCTCCGAGAGACGAGGAAGCCTACGAAATTTGGAAGAAAATTTTTGAAGATGCAGGGCTAAATTCGGAGGGGCATATTTTTTTTATGCCAGCAGAATCGAATTGGTGGAGCCCAGGGGATAATGGTCCTTGTGGTCCTGATACCGAAATGTTTTATAGCACAGTAGGGGATTTGGGTGATTTAACAAAAGAAGAATTTATTCAAGCTGACGACAAACAACAGATCGTTGAAATTTGGAACGATGTGTTTATGGAATATGAAAAAAAAGATGGTAAGGTTGTTGGAAAATTGAAACAACACAATGTTGATACTGGAGCGGGATTGGAGAGATTGACGACAATGATGCAAGGAAAGAAAAGTGTTTTTGAAACAGATGTTTTTTTTGATATTTTATTTAAAATAAATACTCTTATAAGTACTGAGGGACTAACAAATCAAATTGTATATTCTCCTGAGAAAATTAGGAAAGCAGAAAGGATTGTTGCTGATCATATTAGAACAGCTGTCTTTATTCTCTCAGACGGAGTTTCCTCAAGTAATCATGAAGCCGGCTATGTCCTAAGAAGAATTATAAGGAGATATATGATGTATATGGACAAGCTGGGAATTAAACCTAACCCAACCAATATACATGATTTAACTAAAATTGTTATTGAGAAATACAAAGAAATATATCCAAACATTAAAGAAAAAGAAGATTTCATTTTGGAAGAAACCATGAAAGAAGGTGCTCAATTTTCTAATATTGTTGTGAAAGGTTTTAAAAAATTAAGAGAGATTTCTTCAAGTGGAAATGTTGCTGGAAAAGATGCGTTTACATTATCTTCAACTTACGGATTACCTATTGAGATGATCGTTGAGTATGCAGAAGAAAGAGGTATTAAAGTAGATATTGTAGGTTACGAAGAAGAAATGAAAAAACATCAAGATCTTTCGCGAACCGCATCAGCAGGAAAATTTAAAGGAGGTCTTGCGGGCGATGACGAACATTCTACGCGGTTACATACCGCTACCCATATGTTGCATCAAGCATTGCGACAGGTTTTGGGTGATCATGTTGTTCAAAAAGGAAGTAATATTACACCTGACAGACTAAGGTTTGATTTTTCTCATCCTGATAAAATGACTGACGAAGAAAAACAAAAAGTAGAAAATATCGTAAATAAAAATATTCAAAAAGGTTTGGATGTAAAAATGGAAGAAATGTCAGTCGAGGAAGCAAAAAATAAAGGAGCGTTAGGAGTTTTCGAAGACAAATATGGAGAAAAAGTAAAAGTTTATTCTGTTGGTGATTTCAGCAAAGAAATTTGTGGTGGACCTCATGTAAAAAATACAAGCGAGTTGGGAGTTTTCAAAATCAAAAAAGAAGAGGCTTCTTCTGCAGGAATCAGAAGAATAAAAGCGATACTTGAGTAGTTGAAAGTTCATAAAGTTCATAAAGTTCATAAAGTTTGTAAAGTCATTAAGGTCGAAATTTGGTAAAGTAAAATTAAAATTTACAAAATTTACACGAGGTCCGACCTCGTGTAAATTTTAATTTTCCACTTTTTCTTTATAGACTTTAAAGACTTTCGACTTTATACTTATTCATATATGTCGCTATTTTCGTTCTCAAAAAAACAAGATAAAAACGGTGTTGTCGCTATTTTTGATATTGGTAGTGCCAGTGTCGGCGGAGCGTTGGTTTTTCTCGATGAGGGCAAAATCCCAAAAGTTCTTTATTCTGTCAGAAAAGAGATGGTTTTCAAGGAAGATTTGGATATCAACAAATTTACATCTTCTATGATTAGAACTCTTGAATCTGTTTTGGCAGATATAGAAAAAAAAGGTTTAATTCACCTCAATTTTAGAACTCTCAAAAATAAAGAAATAACAAATGCCTTTTGTTTTTTTTCTTCTCCTTGGTATGTATCCCAAACTAATGTGGTGAGAATAAATAAAAAAGAGCTTTTTTCTGTTAATCAAGATTTGGTTGATGAAATAATTGGTGAAGAAAGACGTCTTTTTATGGAAGAAAAAGGCAAAATTTTTGGAAGAGGAAACGAAGTAGAATTTATGGAAAGTAAAATCATTCAACTTAGATTGAATGGTTACAAAATTCAAAACCCTTACAAAAAATATGTTAACAGTGTCGAGGCCGAAGTTTTTCTAAGTTTAATCATGACGAATGTGGCAGACAAAGTTGAAAAAACTGTCGCAAAATATTTTAATTTGGAAAGGTTGCATATGCACTCATTTACATTGGCAAGCTTTTTGTGTCTCAGAGATATTTTTGAATCCAACGATGATTTTGTATTTCTCGATGTTAGTGGCGAGGTGACGGATGTTTCTTTTATAAAGAATGACTCTTTAAGAGAGACAGAAACATTCCCTATGGGAAAAAATGCTTTTATCAGAGAGATAATGAAAGATCTAAAAACTAATTACAGCAGTGCCTCGTCAATGATAAATATTTATAAAGAAGGAAAGATGGACCCGGAAAATTCTAAAAAGATAGAGGGGTCAATAAATAAAATTAAGAAAGTTTGGATAAAGTATTTAGAACAGGCGATGTTCGATTTGTCTCATGGAGCGATTTTACCAAGAGTTATCTTTGTGATCGCTGATCCCGATGTTGGTGATGTTTTGATAAAAATGATTCAACAGGAAAATTTCACAAAATTGGTATTCCCTGATTACAATCAATCCGCAGAGCCTTTATTTATTAAACCTAATCTTTTGAAAAACAGTTGTGATTTTTATTCGGATGTAGAAAAAGATGTTTTTTTGATGATGGAGTCTGCTTTTATCAGCAGAATCTCAGATAGTTAACAAAAATATTAGAGAGATAATTTCGTTTGTGGTATATTATTAGAATTAAAGATTAATAACAGCTATTATTTATGTCTAAAAATATTTTACAGGATGTAATGCCTCCCAAAAAAAGAACCATCAGAGATATTCCTTTGAGTGATAAAAAAAACAAAGAAGTAATTCACGCAGAAATTCCTCGTGAAGAAAGCGTCTATAATTTGAACAAATCTTTTGATGGAATAAATCGTGGTCCAAATAATTCAAATACTAATATTACAGAACCACCAGTATCTCATGACAATAGCGACGGTTTTGAAAGTTCAAAAGAAACAAATTCCGGAGACAGCAGTAAGCTAAAATGGTGGTTGATCATTATTGCCATTGTTGTCGTAGCGGGTTTTGTTCTCTCTGCAATTTTTTCAGGAGCAAAAATAAATGTTTTCCCTAAACAAGAAAAAATGAATTTCAATGCAGATTTGAAAGCATTAAAATCAGCCAGCACAACAGACTCTGTTGTTTTAGGAATAGTTTTCCAGCAGATTAGTGTAGAAAGTGAAACATCAAAAACATCAAATAATTTCACTGAAAAAGAAGTAGCAAAAAAAGCTTCTGGTGAAATCGCTATTTTTAATGAATACGAGGCCACTCCTCAGAGACTGGTAATTAATACTAGATTTGAAACATCTAATGGTTTAATTTTTAGAATTCCAAAATCAGTTACTGTCCCTGGAAAAACAGTAGACGCTAGCGGAAAAACAATTCCGGGTAGTATTGTTGTAACTGTTTTTGCTGATGAAACCGGAGAGGAATACAATGTAGGCTTGTCGGACTTTACTGTTCCAGGATTTAAAGGAACAGATAGATATAGTAAATTCTATGCAAAATCAAAAACCCCTATGTCAGGAGGTTATTCTGGAAAAATGAAGGTGGTGAGCGATGATGAATCAAAAGTTTTGGTTGAGCAAATGAAAACGGATCTTACCAAAGAATTGAAAGAAAAGATTTATGCTCAGGTTCCGGAAGGTTTTGTTCTTTACGACGGAGGAATTTATTTGAATTTTGAACAAAAAGATAATATTGATCAGGGTGATTCTGTAAAAATTGTCGAAAAAGGTGTTTTGACCGCTGTTATATTTGATAAAAACTTGCTAAGTAATTATATTGCAGATAGTGTAATTTCTGACACAGAAAGAGGAAATGTTGAAATAGTGAATATAGAAGATCTAAACTTTGAGATTTTAGAAAAGGATTACGTCGACTTGTCCCAAGATGAAGAGTTCGATTTCAGTATGAATGGCGAAGCTCACTTTGCTTGGGTAATTGATGAAGAAAAATTGAAAAATGATCTCTCCGGACAACCAAAAAAGAATGTTCCAACAATAATTTCTGGCTATAAAGGAATCAATAATGCTGAAGTTTCCCTAAGTCCTTTCTGGAGAAGAAGTTTACCAAAGAACATTGATAGGATAGAAATTAAGAGGGATTTGGGTCAATAATAACTTTAAAGCACGAAAAAGCACAATAAATCGATTTGATACCGTTGTTTTTCCTTGCTAAATTAAATATATTTTGATAATATTGTCGAGTATTAATTTACATTAATGAATAACAAAGACGAAAAAGATTTAATTGTGACCGGAGTTGTCACCGAAGCCTTACCTAATACGATGTTTCGTGTTGAGTTGAGTGATAATGGTGAAATGCTTGCCTTTTTGTCTGGAAAGATGAGAATGAACAGAATCAGGGTTTTGGTAGGAGATAAGGTTTCAATAAAGACGGACCCATACGGCGGAAAGGGTAGAATAATTAAAAGATTGTAAAAAATGCCCAATGTCAGTTCAATTTGATATCAGCTTTTACGAGCGGGGTTTACATTGTTTAAATAAATTGATATATTAGCGAAACATGAAAATTAAGTCTTCAGTTAAAAAAAGATGTATTAGTTGTAAGAGCGTCCGAAGAAAGGGACGTTTGTGTATTATTTGCAAGAGCAATCCAAAACACAAGCAAAGACAAGGATAATAAAAAATTTAAATATTTAAACATTTAAATATAAACAAATACTATGAGAATTTTAGGAATCACAATACCAGAAGAAAAAAGATTGGAAATAGGGTTAACTGCCCTTTATGGTGTTGGTCGTTCTCGTGCCCACGATGTTTTGACCAAAGCGGGAGTTGATTTCGGAAAGAAGCCAAAAGACCTTTCTGTTGATGATGAAAATAAAATAAGAGAATTTCTTGAAGCTTATCGAATAGAAGGCGATCTAAAAAGAGATATCTCAGGAAATATTAAAAGATTGAAAGACATTTCTTCTTACAGAGGGTCACGACATGCAAAGAAGTTGCCTGCTCGTGGGCAATCGACAAAGACAAATTCAAGAACAGTCAGAGGTAATGTTAGAAAGACTATGGGATCGGGTAGAACAAAAGTAGACAAGAAGTAAAATTAAAAAAGCCGATAGCTGATAGCTGATAGAAAAGTTTCAAAAAGAACTTTATAAAAAGCTACAAGCTATAAGTTTAAAAAATATCATGGGAAAAAAGAGAATCATAAAAAAATCAGAAGGTGATAAAGGTTCTGCAAAAGGAGGAGCAGTATCACGAGTTTCAAAAAAGAAGTTGGCTTCTGGTGTTTTGCATGTTCAATCAACTTATAACAACACAAGAGTTTCTCTTACTGATAAAGAAGGAAACCTAATTAGTTCAACTTCTTGTGGAGCTTTGGGATTCAAAGGTGCTAAAAAAGGAACTCCTTTTGCAGCTGCAAAGGCAGGGGAAATGATTGGTGAAAAAGCAAAAATGATAGGGGTGAGTGAAGTGCGCGCCGTTGTTAATGGTGTTGGCGCTGGTAGAGAAGCCGCTATCAGAGGATTTCTTTCAAATAGCGGAAGTGTCGAATTGACTGGAATTAAAGATGTTACTCCGGTTCCTCACAATGGCGTTAAACCTAAAAAGCCAAGAAGAGTGTAGAAATTAAAAGTGAGTAGTTGGTAGTGAGTAGTGAGTAGAAAAAATTTGTGGGACAAATTTTTCTAAAAACTAAAAACTAACGACTAAAAACTGTAAAAATATGAGCAGAATCAAAAAATATAAAATAGGAAGAAGACTAGGAACTGGGGTTTTTGAAAAGTGTCAAACCCAGAAGTTTATTTTGTCTGAACAAAAAAGAACCACAGTTAGAAAAGGGAGAAAATCTCAAAGTTCTGATTATGGTATGCAACTTTTGGAAAAACAAAAGGTTAGATTTACATATGGATTAAAAGAAAGACAGTTGCAAAAATATATTGAAAAGGCTTTGTCAAAAAAAGGAAACAACTTGGAAAGTTTGTATGGGGGGATAGAATCAAGACTTGATAATGTTGTTTATAGATTAGGTTTGGCAGAAACTAGAGCAAAAGCAAGACAAGTAGTTTCTCACGGACACATAACTATAAATGGAAAGAGATTGAATATTCCATCATATAATGTAAACAATGGAGAAATCATTGGAATAAAAGCACAAAGTCAGAACAAAGGTTTGTTTGAAAATTTTGAAGAAAGACAAAAAGGAGTGACTGTTCCTAACTGGTTGTCATTTGATATCAAAAAGAAAGAGGGAAAAATCGTCGGTGTTCCAAAAATAGGAACAGGTGAGACATTTGATTTAAGGGCTGTTTTTGAGTTTTACCGCAGATAGTTCTATTGCGTAAACCTAAAAAATATAGTATATTTTTAACAATTTTATTAAGTTTTTTATTTATTTATGTCTGATCATAATATCTTATTGCCTTCAAAGCCAAGGATTGTTGAGGATGGGGATTTCAAAGGAGTCTATGAAATAGACGGTCTTTATCCTGGTTACGGTTACACATTGGGTAATTCTCTAAGAAGAATCATTCTTTCTTCTTTGCCTGGTGCTGCTATTACTTCTGTAAAAATTGACGGTGTTGATCACGAGTTTTCAACAATCAGTGGTGTCAAAGAGGATGTTATAAACATTCTTTTGAATCTAAAAAAAGTAAGAATTAAGTTGCTTACAGACGAACCTCAAGAATTGAGAATTAAAGTAAAAGGAGTAAAAGAGGTTACTGCAAAAGATATTGAAGTTCCTGGGCAGGCTGAAGTTTTGAGTCCTGATCAGCACATCGCTTCTATTACAGACAAAAGCACAACACTAGACATAACGATGACTGTTGTTAAAGGTTTGGGCTATATTTCAAAAGAAGAATTTCAAAAAGAAAAAGTAGAGATCGGCACAATTGCTTTGGACGCTTTCTTTACTCCAATCAGAAGAGTAAGTTACGAGGTTGAAAATATGCGTGTTGGTGACAGAACAGATTTCAACAGACTTAGAATTTTTATTGAAACAGATGGGACTGTAACTGCAAAGGACGCTTTGGAAAAATCAATCGATATGATGATTAGACAATTGAAAGCCATTGTTGGTTTCAAGGAAGAAGAGATTGTCGAAGAGGTTGCAAAAGAAGAAGATACTCACGAAGAAAAGAGTGCTTCCGGAGACAGCGAATTTTTGAAGACAAGAATTGAAACTTTGGATTTGTCTGCGAGAACAGTCAATGCGCTTTCATCTGCAAACATCAGAACAGTAGGTGGATTGGCAAGAAAGAAAGAAGACGATCTTTTGGAACTTGAAGGTTTGGGAAGCAAAGGTTTGCAAGAAATCAAAAGAGCCTTGAGCAATTTCGGCATTACATTAAAAAGTTAATTATCTAGTGAGTAGTTGGTAGTGAATAGAGAGTAGAGAAAAATTTGCGAAGCAAATTTTTCTCTAAAAACTAAAGACTAAGAACTAAAAACTAAACCATGAAGCATCATAATTCAACAAGAAAATTAGGAAGACCGACCGGACAAAGAACAGCTTTGTTGAGGTCTTTAGCTATTGCTTTGATAACCAATGACAAAATTCAGACAACTGAAGCAAAAGCAAAAGAACTGAGACCTTTCATTGAAAAAATTATCACAAAGGGAAAAGCTGATAATTTGGCATCAAAAAGAATGGTTTTATCCAGATTGGGTAGTGGTGGAACAGATGCAACTAAAAAAGTTTTTGAAACTATTGCTCCAAAATACAAAGAAAGAAACGGAGGATATACAAGAATTGTGAAAATGCCAAAAAGAGTAGGAGACGGGGCGAGTATCGCAATAATCGAGTTCGTTTAAATAATTCCAAATTTAGCACATTCCATCGTCGGTTTCGTCGCAAAAACATTCGAAGTACTAAGATGTACATCTCATATTTTTGCTCCTTACCTCCTCGGACTGCACTTAAATTTGAAATCATTAGTTTAAAAATTCTAAAATTAATTCATTAAAAATTGTTTAAAAATTTTAAATTAAAAATTAAAAATTCAGTATAACTTCTTGCAATAAATCAAAAAATATATATAATTCAGTAGTAAAATAAATAAAAAAATGGAGTATAACATAGACGCAAAAGGAAAAAAATTAGGAAGAGTTGCTACAGAAGCAGCTAATTTGTTGATGGGAAAAACTTCTCCTGATTTTATGAAAAATGTTGTAGCCGATGTTAAAGTTAACATTACCAATGTTTCAAAGTTGGATATTGATCAAAAGAAGATGTTGGAGAAAAAGTATGAAAGATACACAGGTCATCCAGGGGGTTTCAGACAAGATACAATGGCAAAGGTGGTTGAGAAAAAAGGTTATGCCGAGGTTGTAAAATTGGCTGTTTACGGAATGCTTCCTGCAAACAAATTAAGAGCGGTGATAATGAAGAATTTGATAATTACTGAATAAAATGGTTAAAGAAACAACTAAAAATAAATATTACGAAGCTGTGGGAAGAAGAAAAACTTCTATTGCGAGAGTGCGATTAACAGAAGCAAAGAGCAATTCTTTCGTTATCAACGGAAAGAAAGATTTGGATTCTTATTTTGATACTGAAGATTTGAGAAATTCTGTTCGTGATGCTTTGGTAAAATCCGAAGTTGATACAAAATTTGGAGTTAGCATATTAGTTAACGGAGGTGGAATCAACGGACAGGCGGAAGCAATCAGACATGGTATTTCCAGAGCACTAGTGACTTTTGATGAAACAAACAGAGGTAAACTAAAGAAACTAGGTTTTCTAAAAAGAGATTCAAGAATGAAAGAAAGAAAGAAGCCGGGATTGAAGAAGGCTAGAAAAGCCCCTCAATGGAGTAAGAGATAGTCTGAATTTAGCGCATAACTTTGTCGACTACAGAAAAAACGCTCTCACCGTAATTATTATATGGCTCGAGCGTTTTTTCTTTGTCTCCTCGTTCTGCATCTAAATTCAAACTATCTCGCGAAAAAGCCCCTCGTCGTATTTAAAATACGCCTCGGGGCTTTTTCTTTTGCTTCCTCGAACCTGCCTGTCGGCAGGCAGGTTTCATCCAAATTTGAGATTAACTCATTATATGAATCGGGGGGTTTTTATACCGCTCCCTCTAATGTGTTT
>Ga0156039_112_pt1 | contig 28131 bp, 24 predicted proteins | sample RifCSPlowO2_02_FD_107692 | JGI IMG/M metagenome (GOLD analysis project Ga0156039, IMG submission 107692) | Candidatus Campbellbacteria bacterium RIFCSPLOWO2_02_FULL_35_11
TTCTTTTCAAAAAGCTTCAAAATTTTTTCTTCTTTTTCGGAAAGAGTTTTTGATTTTACGGATGATTCTTCTTTATCATCCTCAACAGAATCTTCTTTTTTTGTTTCTCTTTTTCCTTTGATGGATAATTCCTTTACATCACCTCCAACAACAAACCCTATCAATATACCAAAAATTAAAAATATAAAACTTTGCATAAAATTAAAAAATTAAGAATAAGAAGATTCACTTATTCTAACAGATTTAAAAAAAATTTTATTCACATTAAATTAAACAAATAAAAAAAGCGGTTCGCTTGGAACCGCTTTTTTATTTGTTCATCGGCATTACTAGATAAGTAAATCTTGAATCAGGAACACTTTTTATCACCATCGGTTTATTCAATCCATTAAACTTCAATACCAAACTATCTGAATCAATGGACTGAAAACAATCCATTATATATTTTTGATTAAAACTGATTTCAATGTCTTCCCCATCTAAAACCGCTTCTACTTTGTTTATATTTTCTCCGACATCGCTATTCATCGCCCTTACCTCAAATTTTTTGCTCTTTGGACTGATGCTAAAATTAACTTTGTTAAATTTATCGGAAAAAATATTACTTACTTTTAGCGTATTCATCAAATCATCTTTCAAAACTGTTGCTTCCGTTTTGAAATCTTTTGGAAGTAATTGCTTGTAATCAGGGAAATTTCCATCAATTACACGAGAGGTTAAATAAATATTGTTATATTCAAAAGCAATCTGATTTCTGGTGAAATAAATTGTAATATTATCATCAATATCATCAAAAACCCTTAAAATTTCTGGGACATTTTTAAAAGGAATGAGTATCTGTTCAAAGTCCTGTCCATCAAAGTCAAAACGGGCTTCCGCCAATCTAAAAGAATCGGTTGCTGTAAAGATCAAACTGTTTGAATCAGTATAAACCAAAACGCTCGATAATTCCGGCTTTATATTCGATGTCGCCGAACTATACCAAACGGATTTTAGTCCTTTAACCAATTTTTTACTTTCAATACTTACACCCTTTTCTTTGTTCAGTCTTGGAATTGTAGGAAAATCGTCACTTGCCTGTGATTTAATGGTAGTAGAATTGGCATCAGACAAAACAACCAAATTGTCCCCTCTTTTTTCCAGTCTTATCTTTTCGCTTCTGAAATCGCTTGATAATAGATTATTAAGAACAGCACCGGAAACTGCTACAATTCCTTCTTCTTCAACATTAGCGGAAATATTAATTTCAATACCCAAATCAAGATTGGTAGAAGTAATTTTCAAATTATTTTTCTTTGCATCCAACAAAACACAACCCAAAACAGGCAGAGAAAGATTTTTCCCAGTTATTTTGTCAGCCTTTGAAATAGCCTTTACTAATTTTTCTTTGAGAATTTCTGCCTTCACGTTAAAAATTAAAAATTAAAATATAAAAATGCAAAATGACAATTAAAAATTTAAAAGTTTTCTAAAATTGGATGAATTTCGAGGAAGTTTTGTAAAAATAATTTGAGGCGTATTGGTGATACGGTGAAAATTATTTTTACAAAACTGACAAAGAAATTCGCCGATTTTAAAAACTTTTTAAAACATCGAGCGGATCTGTTCAATCTCCTGCTCTAACAAATTGTTATTCTTGATATCCTCCTCCACCTTTTTACAAGAGTGAATTACCGTCGTGTGATCTCTCCCTCCCAATTTTTCTCCGATAGATGGATAAGAGACATTAAAATCTTTTCTCAAAATATACATGATTACCTGTCTTGGTTTTACCACTTCTTTTCTTCTTGTTTTTTCGTAAATACTATTTTCTTCGATGTTGTAGAAATTAGAAATAATTTTTACAATTTCTTTTACAGAAACATTTTTCTTTGGCTTTACATTATTTTTCAAAAGATTTTTTACTTCTGGCATAGTTAAATCGCGATTCTTTAATTGAGTTTGGCAAATAATAGAATTCAATATCCCCTCTAGATCTCTGATATTGCCTTGGATTGAAACAGCCACAAAACTGATAATATCATCTGCCAAAAAGAAGCTATTAGCACGCGCTTTTGACCTTAGGATCTCCATTCTTGATTCAGTATCTGGCGCCTGAACATCAACAATCATCCCTTGACCAAATCTCGATTTAAGTCGATCAGCCAATCCTGGAATGTAACTTGGATGTTTGTCAGAAGAAAAAATAATTTGTTTGTTTCCATCATAAAGAGTATTAAACAAGTGGAACAATTCTTCTTGAGATCTTTCTTTATTTGAAATAAATTGAATATCATCCATTATCAAAACATCATACTTTCTGTATTTTTCTTTAAATTGATTTAGTTTATTTTGCTGAATAGAATTTACACAATCAACAGAAAACTTTTCTGATGTCACATAGAAAACTTTTTTTGAATCGGTTGTTTTTAAATGATTTCCGATTGCCTGAATCAAGTGAGTTTTTCCATAACCGGTGTTTCCATAGACGAACAAAGGATTATAAACAATTCCCTGCTTTTTAATAATTGCTTGTGAAGCCGCATAAGCCAATTCATTAAAAGTTCCGACTACAAAAGAATCAAAAATATATTTTGGATTTAAATTGTCTTCCTTGTTTATATAAAAGTCATTCAAAGGCAACTCGTTGTTTACTGCAACAGGTTGTTTTAATTTTGAAAGTTCACTCTTTTTTGTTCCGCTAATAACCACATACTCAATACTCCTGATATTTTCTTGAATAGTTCGAAGAGATTTCAAAATAAATTTATGATATTTTTCTGCCAACCAATTTTTCACAAATTCATTTGGAACACCCAGATAAATAGTGCCGTTTTCGTATTTAAGAATGTCGGTATCCCTAAACCATGTATTAAAATTAGCTTTTGAAACATTTAATTCTACGTCCGACAAAACTTTGTCCCAGATCTTCTTGTTGTCTTCAAAAGTTGTTATATACATATGATTTTATTAATTAATTGGGGATTAAAAATTTGATACTCTTAATTATATATTTATTTAACAAATATCAAACTTGAAATTAGTCCATTAATATGTTGCTAATGTGTGGATAACTCTAAAAAATCATTTGTTGACAATTTTTTTAAAATTTAAACAAGCGTTTTTTCTTTTTATTTAAGCCGTCTTTTTCAGAAAAGAAAATTTTTAATGTCTTATTCTTTCTAAAAAAGAAATCCCCACTCAAAAACCATATTTTGAAAAAACCCTTAATATATTGCTTTTGGATGGATATTAGTATATAGTGTTGTAAATTATTTAATTTTTAATTGTCATTCTGCATTTTTATATTTGCATTTTGATTTTGAAACATGTCACAAACATATCAACCTAAAAAAAGAAAACGCGCGACAACTCACGGCTTTTTGGTTAGAAGTGCCACAAAGGGTGGCAAAAAAGTATTGGCTAACAGAAGAAGAAAAGGGAGAGCCAAATTATCTACGGTGTAAAACAGTAAGTAAGGTTTAAGCAACAAGTATAAAGTAAAAAATCGCCTCTGGCGATTTTTTACTTTATAAACTTTATGGACTTTATGGACTTTCGACTTTATACTTATTTTATATGTTGGCAAAAAATCTTCGTTTAGATAGAAAAGAATTTAATAGGATCTTCAAAGAAGGAAAAACTTTTCATTCTGATTTTTTGTTTGCAAAAATTCTAAAAGAAAACCGAGTGGGAAATAATTTTTCTGTTTCTGTTCCAACGAAAGTCTCAAAAAAAGCAGCGGGGCGAAACAAATTAAGAAGAAGAGGTTATTCGATAATAAAAAATAATCTGACAAATTTAAAGGGGGGTTCGTCTGTTATTGTTATTTTGAAAAAAGGAGCGGAGGAATTAAACTTTGATGAGTATAAAAAAGAAATGGAATCTTTGCTCAAAAAAATCTCAAAATAATTTGTTTTGTCTTTTGTAAAATGTGCAGAGTTTTGACGACCGTCAAAACTCTGCACATTTTATATCTAATGGTTTCCGACTTTATAGACTTTATGGACTTTTTGCTTTATACTAAATTTTATGTTTTCTTCATTTTTTAACACATTTTTTTACAACCCTATTTATAATGGGTTAATTTTTTTAGTATCTTATTTTTCTTGGGCTGATTTAGGTATTGCGGTTGTTTTGATAACATTAATTATCAAACTACTTCTCTATCCCCTAACAAAATCATCCATAAAAACACAAATAAAAATCAAAGAGATTGATCCTCTATTAAATGAAATAAAAGAAAAATATAAAGACGACAAAGAAACCCAGGCAAGAAAAATACTGGATTTATACAAAAATAACCAAATTAATCCTTTTTCAAGTTTTTTTCTTATTCTTATACAATTACCCGTCTTGTTTGCCCTTTATTTTGTCTTCATTAAAGGAGGATTGCCAAATGTAAACTTTGATATTTTGTATCCTTTTATCAACGCACCCAAACACATAGACAATGTTTTCTTTCTTGGTTTAGTTGATATAACCGCCAAAAGCTTGCCCCTTGCATTAATGGCATCTGTCTCACAATTCTTTCAAATAAGATTGGTAATGCCAAAAAAAGAAGAAAAACCCGTAGATCAAAGAACATTCAAGGACGATTTGGCTAAAAATATGCAGTTACAAATGAAATATGTAATGCCTGTGTTGATATTTTTCATTGCCTATGGATTAATTTCCGCAGTTGCATTATACTGGACGACGAGCAACCTATTCATGATTGCTCAGGAATTGTATATAAGAAAGACCGTAAAGAAACCTAAAAATGGATAATGAGACCAACAAACAAATAAAAGAATTAACCGAAGAATTTTTAAAGAAATTAACGGTTGATTTTGATGAGGTAACCGTGTGTGATGACGGCAGTGGTAATTTTAGGTTCGCGATAAAATCATCTGACTCAGGAATTTTGATTGGAAACGAAGGAAACAATATAAAAGCCATCAATTATTTAATCAAACAAATAGTAAAAAATAGTGAGGGAGAAAACTTTAAAAATATAAATTTCTTTATTGATGTTAACGACTATCAAACAAAAAACATCGAAAGAATAAAAAACAAAGCATTAGAAATGGCGGAAAAAGCAGTTTTCTTTAAAAGAGATGTCGAGATGGACCCAATGTCTTCTTTTGACAGAATGATTGTCCACTCGGTTCTTGCGGATAGAGAAGATGTTGGGACAGAATCTTCTGGAATAGGAAATTTCCGCAGAGTTTGTATAAAATATAAAAACAAAAATTAAAAAACTCTGGTATACCAGAGTTTTTTAGTTTTTATGATAACTTTTCTAACCGAAACAAAATCTAGCATTTATTTACGATCGTTTTTAAATGCTAGATTTTTAAATTCCTGTTATTAGATTCGTAGTTAGTGAATATTTAAAAACTATTTAAGACCAAAAAGGGTTTTAATGTGTAGTTCATTATCAATAGAATCGGCTAGCATAAACCTCACAAATTTTCTTGCGTTGTGAATCTCAATAATATAATCTAATTCATCCATGCAATCATATGGATAAATAAAGACACTTTTTTGAAATTCATAAAAACCTATTTTTTGTAAATGCTGGCGTAGGGAATCCCTAACAACCCTATTCTTCTCAGGGACATCAAACATAATAACTCTCCACTTCCCATCCCATTCTTTTGGTTTTTTAATTTTTATATTATTTAAATTAAAAGTTATAGCACGTTTTTCACCTTCATCAGTCAAAATAATAGTTGTGGTACCATCATTATTTTTTATTTGATCAATCAATTTAGATTCATACAGCTTATTTATTGCTCTTCGAATAGCTTGATTGTCGATGTCTTTTAAATTTTTGTTTATTTCACCAATAATTTTAAAATATCTTTTTGGATTTCCAGACAAACCCAGAGCAAGACCTCCAAATAAAAGAATAAGTATTTTTTGTTGTGTTTTTCCCAATCTCATTTTCTACATTTTATTTTTGTTTATTATTAATAAATCTAGCATTTATTTACGATCGTTTTTAAATGCTAGATTTATTTTAAATTTAATTTTTAGTTTTTAAATATTAAACACGCAGTGTTTAGTATTTTAATTTATTCTGATATTTCACCATCCCCTATTATCTCTTCACTGCTTGTAGTAGATGAAGATCTTAGATCAAGACTCCATAATGACAAATCTTTTTTGTTAACGAAAAATAAAAATTCATTTTTTAAATCAAGAGCCGGTTTAATAACATCGACGGGTTCACCAGAAAATTTCTCGGGAGAAATCAAGGCTATTTCATAACCCTCTACAACGTTTACTTCAAAAATATTATCGGAGAAAGAAATAATTCCTTGATACCAACTGTCTGGGTATTCAGACTTTGAAAAAGTCTTCGGCACGCCACAATAAATAATTGTGCTATCGTTGTTCCACACACATTTTTCAGGTAATGTAGAAATTACCAATTCTTCTGTTTTATTTTCATCAATAAAATAAACACTATTTGATATATTTTCTGCATAAATGACCTTTTCTGCATCCGGACTAACCAAAGATGTCATCCCTGCGAAACCTCCGAGAATCTTATCCAAAGAACCATTATTTGTATTCAAAAAATACAAATATCCATTAGAAACCGAAGCTGGTTTTGTATTCAAAGCGACAATTCCCTGTTTTGGTTTTTGAACCAACCAATCTTTAAAAGAAGAATTGAATATTTCAAAACCATTACCACCATTCAAGTCGGAAACCACCAAATTTGAACTATTTTCTCCAACCATAAAACTCAATATTTTATCGCTACCGTAAGGAATTAAATCTGCAATACTATCTCTCAAAAATACCCCTTCTATCTTGCCCTCGGCGTCTGTTTCACTTTCCGACTTGTTCTCGACTACTTTTGCGTAAAAACTTCTGATGGTTCCGTCATCATCCAAATATCGGAGAACTGAGGAATCTTTGTTTACCCAAATAGCATCTTGAATTCTAGGAATAGTTGTATTTGAGACTCTTTCTGTAGTTGAATTCTTTGTGTTTGCTTCAAAAACATGCCCGGTTGCCTTTTCTGTATAACGAATCATTGTTTCTTTGTCTTTATTTTCAAAAACAACAAAACCTGCTGTCGGTGTATCAGAAATTTTTCTAAGTTTCATTAAAGGTCTTTCATCTCCGATTGTTATGGGGGTACTTGACCCTATTTCATCACCAGTGTTTTCATCTCCACCACCAAAAATTCCAAAAATAAAGCCTGTCTTTGAACCACTAAAATCATCCTGACTTACTTGATCTTTAGGATAAAAGAAATAAAAACCACCAATACCAATAATGGCAAGAATCAAAATTGTTATTAGAATTATTAGTATTTTTTTTATCATTTTATATTTCTACGTAAACACATGGTTTATTTATACCAACAGCTTGATCTCTTCCTATATAATTAAACTTTTTTTGTCCATGACCTGTGAGCCATATATTTTTTCCAGTATTGCAACCGGACTCCTCCATAACTGGCATAAAAGCAACTTCTTTTGGGGCATAATCATCGATATATACTTGTCGGGCTTCTGCTTCACTTTGTCCCGGAGGTGGAGAAGAGGGTGGTACATATTTGTCTACCTTAACCTCTGGCAAACTTAAATCAATATTTACCAGATCCGGATTGATAAAATTCAAAACAAGAAATGCTCCAAAAGCCACAGCCAGTCCATAAAGGGCATTATTTATTCTGCCTTTGGCAGCGCCTTTGCCGGTAAAAGCTTCTGTAGTCATATATTCAAAACCAGCACGAGACATCTGTAAAATCGCCAAGACCACGGCAAAGCTGATAACCAATTTCAACATTCCAGAAAGATACCCGGAAAAAGCATTGTCTTTACCGCTCTCGTATGTTACCCCTGGCAAATCTTCAAGTATTGTATATCCCACGCCCTCTGCAAACACATAAACGGCATTCAAAACAAAAACAACCGCAATCAAAGAAATTAGTGAGTAAAATATTTTTTTGATAAAATCTTTTTTCATAATTAGAATGTTTTGTTTTCTTTATCGAATAAAACTCGAACATCAGCTGACGCACCTTGCAAAACTCTTTTGTTATTCCTGAAAGTTGCTCTTATAGAAGAAACTCCTTTTTCCACATCAGATCCTTGTTTCAAAGTAATTTCTTTCAAATTTTCGGTTAAATTTTGAATTTTTTTTCCGTTCAAAAACCAACTATAAATTATATTATTATTGTAAACATCATCACCAGAAAAAGAAAAAGGCTCGGCAACTAAAGTTATTTCCTCGTTTTTTAAAGTAAAATCTCCCACAACCGCATTTTCATAGATTGTTCCCAAAAGAGGGTCTTTCTCGTAAAAGAGAATTTTTGGGTCGTGGTTCGTCAAAGAAACATTTTTTTCCGCTTTGAAAATACCGTCTTTGTCACTTACCCTAACAGTAATAACATTTTTTCTGAAAAATTTTGCCTGATCAATAACAAGGGAATTTTTTCCAAAACCATTAGTAGAATTTCCTATTGCTTCAAAATTCCTTTTCCATTCATAAAACAAATCTTTTGGATCCAATTTATTTCCGTTTGTATCAATAAAATTGGGCATCGCAACAAATGTCACAACAGAACGATGAGAATTCAAAGGCTTTCCTTTATAAAAAGGAGGTTTGGAAGAATCCGTTTGCCACAACAAATCAACATCGGCGGGAGCAATAGTAACATTTTGAGTCAAAACTTTGCCGGAAGGAGCCATTATTTGAACTTCAATAAAATCACTTGTTCCTAATCCACCAGAAATAAAAGAAAACTGTCTTTCACCAACACCTTTTTTTTGTAAAATCTCATTTTTAAACCAAGAAATTTCTGACCTGTTTAAATCTATTCCAGAATATTCAACTTTCATAACAACTTCTTTGTTCGGTCCAGGAATATTCGGAGTAATACTTAAACTTAAATCACTCCCCAAAATAATAGCTTCCGTTTTGGAAATGAAAAAGGTTGAAAAAACAACAAAAACACCGAGAACAATCAGTTTTCCTTTTTCTTTTGTTATAAACATAGTTTTATACTATATATGTTAACACATTTAAAACCCCAACTTTTCCACTTATTTAGTTTCCGGCACTTTCCAAATCCTTCTTTGACTGCTTGATTGCCAAAATTTGTGAAGGATCGGATGTAATTATTTGATCTTCGGTATATGAAGCAACTATTTTAATCGCCACATGTTTCATTCCTGCAAAGAAAATTCCCTCTCCGAGACCAGATTCAAGCAAAAGATATTTCTCCTCGTCAGTTAAATTGAAGGTTTGTTGAACAGCATCAATAGTGGTAGGTGATTGCTTTAACAAAAGCTGAATAGACGAGTTGGTAATAACTGGCAATCCGTATGTGGATCCCAAAAAGTCATTGATATCCTGAGTAATTGTTGCAAGTCCGAGATAATATTTTCTCCCCCTTTTTGAAATTCCAAAAAGGAAAGAGGCGGCGTCTTCTGATTTCATCATCTGCCACGCCTCGTCAATAACCAACAATCTTTTTCTCAATTCCTTTCTGATAGCGTTCCAAATAAAGTGAGTAATAATATACATCGCCACCGGACGCAATTCATCCTCCATATCTCTAATAGAAAAGACGATGAATTTGTTATTAATATCCACATTGGTTGGTTTATTTATAAAACCAGACCATGTTCCACGAGTATATTTGGATATTTTTTGAACCAAAGAATCCGCCCCGTCCATACCCGCAAGTACCAATTCAAAATCTGAAAGCAACGGTGCTTCAATATTAGAAAAATTGGAATCGGGAGTAATGTCTTTCAAGGCATAGGTTTCTGTAATTGCCCTATCAATCATAGCATCATCCTCTGGCGACAAACCACCGAGCATAATTCGGAATAGCCCAACAAGGTTAACGATGTGTGATCGCAAAACATTGTTTGGTGATTCGTCTGGCCTTGGCATTGGCAAATCAAACGGATTGATATGGTGTTCAGAAGAAAGAGAAATATTAAAATATCTACCACCTACCGCTTCGGCCAAATATTCAAATTCCCTTTCTGGGTCAATAACAATAACCTCTACATCAAACATCAAAGACCTCAGGATTTCCAATTTAACAGCATAAGATTTTCCCGCTCCTGATTTTGCAAAAGTAACCGAATTATAGTTTGCCAAAGAAAATCTATCAAACAAAATAAGGCTAGAATTGTGTCTATTAACACCATACAAAATACCTCTGTCAGACGTAAGGTCGAAAGAAACAAAAGGAAAAATACTCGAAAGTGGTGCTGAATTTAATTTTGAATGAACATTCAACAGGTCTTGTTCCAAAGGCAAGATACTACGAAAACCCTGCTCTTGCTGAAACAAAGCAGGTCTTAAATAAATCAATTTTGATTCCAAAATAGAACGAATCTCTGATTCGAGCCTGTTTAATTCGTCTTCACTATTTCCATAAATAGAAATATAAACACCCACATCAAACAATTTTTCTTGGGCTTGTTGCAGTTTATCTCTCAAGTCTTCAAGGTTCTGATAAGCAGCATCCAGACCCGGGTCTCTAACAAAACCTCTTTCTTCTCTACTTGAAATCTGACTTTGAACTTCGGCTACTTTTTTTTGAAATTGTCTCAAAATTTTTGCTGTCTCAATCGGATGAATAAAAATAGAAACATCAAATTCTTTGTCCAAATTTATTATTGGAGAAAACCAATTGTCAGATAAAAATCTTGGATAAGAGATAACGAAGAAAGTCTTCATAACCTTTCCCCCCAAGTTAATATTGTTTGGAGTGACCTTCAATGCTGATGGGGCAATAATATCTTTCAGCTCTAAAACACCAGTCTGATATATTTCCTGTGGCAATGTTGGAGTGATTTCTGATGTTTTGTCACTACCTCCTATTGTTTTTTTTATACTATCGAATATTGACATAAAAACTTTTATCTAAAATACACTATATATTCTAACATTTTTTCTGAGATACCTGCATTGAAAAAATAATTTTTAATTTAAAATTTATAATTTTTAATAAGACATCAACAAGTTTAAATAATTAAAAATTTAACCATTGTTTTTAAATTAAAAATTACAAATTAAAAATTCAATTAAGCTGACCTTTGGTTAGTTTAGTTGAATTGGTTTTTCGGATTCCCCCGGATTAAATATTTTGTAAAGTAGTTCTACTGTCTCTTCTGTTCCTAATCGTGCCACTCTTAATCCCATACTGGAAAGTCCTTGTTCTACAACACCAACTCTTTGTTCAATCTGCGAACGCTCTTCTTCAAACGAATCTTGGTCTGATTCGGACTTAGATTTTGAAGAATTTCTGCCAAAATTCAGAGGATTTTTTGAAGTCCCCATCATTGTTGGAGTATAAGGAACAGTAACAAAAAAATTTTTAGACATAATACTGACGGTTTCTGTAAAATTCTTTATGAATTCTATATATTCTTTGGTTTGAATTTTGATCAAATCATTAGTTTGTTCCTTATATCTTTCTTCCATAACAGCAATATATGGTCGAATATCCAATCTTCGCGATTGTATATATATTTGAACAGAAAAATCCAAAGAGTTTAAAAAATTTTGAAATTGAGAAATAATTGCCATTTGCTCGTCTGCTGATTTCAAAGAAAAGTTGACCGAAGAAACCATCAAAACCGCCCTTAAAGAAGAGTCTTTCATAACCACGATACCGTCGCGGATTTCTTTTATTGGAACAAATTCTTGTGTTGCATCTTGTTTGGGCATAAAACTGTAGATTACTTTTTATCTATTATTACACTATTATTCTAACATTTTTTCTGAAATACCTGCATTGAAAAAATAATTTTTAATTTGTAATTTTTAATTTAAAAACAATGATTAAATTTTTAATTATTTAAACTTGTTGATATTTTATTGAAAATTAGTGTTAATTCTTTTGATTCTTTCCACATCTTTTTTAAACCTTCTTTTTCTGTATCTAATAACAAGCCACTTAATAACTCAATCCAATACATTGTTTCTTTTGCTTCTTTCTTGCAAATATAAATTTTATTTCTAAAATCTTTTTTTGAACTTGACCCATTGGCTTCACAATAATTTGCTCCAATACTGGTGGACGAACGTATTAATTGATCAATTATATTCTTATTCAAATTTGTACATTTAATTTCCTTGAGAAAATTTAGAATGTCTTTACTAAACTTTTTTGTTCTTTCCTCCAAATCATATTCCATAAATTAAAAATTAATACATTAAAAATTGTTTAAAAATTATAAATTTTAAATTAAAAATTTAATTATTATTCATCTCATCCTCCAATTTATCCTTGATATCCAAACTCCAACTCAAGTCTGATAGTTTACTATCTGATAACTTTGGAACATTTATTTGTGCAACAACATCAATAGGTTTAGCTTCTTCATTTTTCTTTGGTTTATTTTGTTCTTTTTTCCAAATATACAACTTACTTTTAGTAAAATACCAAAAAGCTGACTCTAATGTGTTCATAAATGGACGACCCCCGGGTTTGTAAAAAGCCAAAGATAACCCCAAAACGACAAAGGGTGCAGAAAAAATTACAGTAAGAATAAAATTATTAAAGAAAACATAAATAGCAAAGGATATTCCACCCGCTCCAGCCAAAAAGATAAATTGTTTTAGGGTTAATGGCCCAACAATCTTGTCTTCAATATCTATAAATTGTGGTACTTCGAAATGCATTGAAAAATAATTTTTAATTTATAATTTATAATTTTTAAACAATTTTTAATGTATTAATTTTTAATAAAATATCAACAAGTTTAAATAATTAAAAATTTAATCATTGTTTTTAAATTAAAAATTACAAATTAAAAATTCTTATATAAAATAAATTATTTTTTCTAACAATTGATATTATGGATTGATAATCAAAATTAAACCTTGTTTAATTTATTGAATCTGTTCCCTATACGGATCAGCTTGATGCTCTCCATCCTCTATTTTCTTTTCCTGTATTGGCGCTTTGGTTGTTGCTGTCAATTTGTTTTCCATTATATTTGCAGTTGGTATTTCATTTTTTGTCTCAACAATCAGAGGAACATTATTGTCTATTTCGGGGATAATAACACTCTTATCCTTGATGATATTTATTGGGATGCTTGTTGTCACCTCAATTTTTTCGGGATTTTCTATCTCGTCTAAAACCTTATCTCTATCCAACACCTCATCGTGTGAGATATCTGTCTGAACAGGATTAATAATTTCTGCAGGTCTCAAAACATCTATTTCCCCCGTTTCTTTTGTGTGTTCTTCATGAATCCTTTTAATTGATTCTCTGATTGCCACAAAAACCTTGTCGTTTACTTCTTTGATCACATTTTTTGTCTGTTCATCTGTTATTTCCATTCTTTCTTTCAACAATTCAACAAACCTATCAGGATTATTAAAACCAAGCATTGTGAGACCTACCACATCGAGCAACTCACCAATCTGGTCGATATGTAGATTATTATTTTGACCAATCTCAACAACAATCTTTGTCATATCAAGAGAATTGATTGCCTCTTTTATATCAAGTGGCAACTTATCAAACCTGTTATCAATTTGTTCTAATGTATAATCTTGCATATTTTTTAATTATTATTTTTTAGGAGGGTTCTTTTCGTCTTGCATCTTCTTTATTTTATCCTTCACCTCATCAACTTTCACACTGGCTTCTTGATAATCTTTGTCAGCCTTGTCATAAGCAGCTTGATCAGCGGTTTTTTCAGCATCAGTCTTGTCTCTCTCGAGAGGGTTTCCTTGTGCATCTTTCATTGTTGATTTTTTTGACAAAGAAGAAGCTTCTTTTTGGGCTGATTTTCTGATCTCTTCTATTCTTTTCTTTTCTTGCTCTAATTTAGCAACCTCAGCTCTTTGCTCTCTTATTTTTGCATCTGCCTCTACTTTCTTTTTCTTGTCTTCAACAGCTGTAACACCAGCTTTTCTCTTTGATCTCACATACCCAACAATTGGTCTTGTTAACAATAGCGATGCTCCTCCTGTTGCAGCAGCAGCCACTGTTTCTGCTGTTGTAACAGCAGCGGCTTTTGTCCAACTCTTAACGGGCCTTTCCTTTTCAAGTTTTTTATAATATTGCTCTTGAGCACTGATCATTTTCTTTTCCCCTGTTGGCTTGCCTTCTTTATCCAATACATCCTCATCCGTTTTTATTGTCTTTTTGTTAGACAAAGTTTTCGCATAAGTTTCGTGTTCTTTCTTCATACTATCCAACCTTGTCTTATAACCCTCCTTCATTCCAAACTTTTTATCACCAACATTTCTTAGTGTCTTTAGAGTAAGTTTGCCGGCAGCACTGGTTCCCATTCCTTTTCCTTCCATAAGTTTTGCACCATCTTGTGCTAATCTACCAGCTGTTCCTCTCATTAATGAACCTCCCAACCTTTTTGCCCCAGCACCCAACAAGGCACCACCTGTTGCAATACCAGCCAAACCAACAGCACCTTTTGCCATCTTTAATATATCATCGCCTATACCATTATCACTACAATAATCTTTTGTTTCGCTCAAAGACAAATCTAAAAGTTTTATGACGATCATAAATTGCATAACAACAACAACAACAAAAAATACAAAATTTGTATCTTGTTCCGATGAATCTACAAAAGCACTCTTGAAAAAATCTTTTCCTATAATTATTAAGACAATATACAAAATAAACATAAATACAGTAATACAAAACGCATTTGAAAGTAATTTACTCCACCACTTTGACCAGTAATTGCCTAGTTTTGGAACCGCCCAAGAAATAAACGCAAGAGGAGACATAATCATCAAAATCCACAACCACGCCACCCTACCAACAAACAAAAACGCTACCATAAAAAAAATATAGGCGGCATAAAGAGATATAGCAGCTCCTACCAAAAAGATAAATGCTAACGCTATAAAAGCGCCAAAATCATTATCCGCAAAACCGGCTCTCCAACTGTTAAAACTCTCCGGATTAATAAGGTTTGTGGGATTAAAAGAACTGGCAACCCCACCCGAAACCGCCTTAACCTTTACACCATATACCGTCATATCAATTTTTGATTCAGGGGCATTAATAGCATCATAAAAACCAAGAGCGGTAATATTTCCGGCATCAATAACGGTTCTAGACACAAACAAACTAAAATTGATCACCAATGCTATAAAAAGAACCTTGGCAATTAATTCTCTGGATTTGAAAGCCCCAACATCAAGAATAATAGAAATAGCAATAACAACCAAAACAAGAATAAACAAGATATTAGCAATGCTAAGTACCCGACCCCACGCATCACCAACAAATGCTTGATTCATCGTCTCATCACTAACCGAGAAAAAAAGTATCAAATCAAAAATATATCCAGCTGCCTGAAAAATCATCGCGGAAAGCATGTAAACACCCAGTGCCGCAACAGCAGAACATTTTGCAATAAAATTATCATCCCAGAGGCTACAGCCAAGTCCTTTATAGTCAGTACTAACATCTTTTGCCGCCCTTGGTTGTGGTGGTTCTTCTCCATAGACAACACTCTTTTCCGTCACTGCTCTGTTTTCAGACAAACCAAAACTAACCGGCGCAAAAACACCGCCAAACAGGACAATCAGGGAAAAAAACCCTACTATTATTTTTTTATACCTTAACAAAATTGCCATTTTTATTTGCTGTCATTCGTATGACCTGCCTCTTTTCTCTCAGAAAAGAGGCAGGTTCGTATCATTAATGTCTTTCTTCCGTTTCCGTCTTTGCGAGCCCGACATCACTTTTTGTTTTTTTAAAAACAAAAAGTGATGTCGGGCGAAGCAATCCATAACTCGTCGTTTTTGGATCGCTTCGCAAGCTCGCGAAAACGGACGAAGAAAGAATCCGCGAAAACCACCATTCTATTTACACCACTTCAAAATACTATTTATCGCACATATCCGATGATGTTGCCATCGGATAACTTTCTCTTCCGTCTGGAATATCAAACTTGTATTCCTCATCCTCTGTTGAAACACAAGTAATTGTTAGAGGTTCTGCTGAAGATACAATGCCGCCAAAAAAACTCTCTCTTCCTTTATCAAGGCTTTGATCCTTTGCAAAACCAACGCAAGATTTCATTCTTGGAGAATTTTGACACAATAACAATCGGGAATAGGTTGTAGTAGAATTTTGAAGATTATAAATACTATATCGGGTAAAACCTTCGTCTGTTCCGTCACCTAAATACATGTCCCCTCCACAGTATTGATGTTGATTTGAATAATCTAACGCCTCTTTTCTTATTTCTTCCATTTTTGTAATTATATCTTCCCTTTCCGCCATCGCATCAGAAACATCCAGATGTAATTCTTCTCTCAATTTTTTCCATTCAGCAATGATGTCTCTCAATGTTTCTTCCGGTGATTTTGCTACACCTTCACGAACTTCACATTCACCTGTTCCAAGATCTTTTGGTAAAAATATTGCCAAAATACAGCTTGACCCTCCTCTTGATTTCCAAAGGAAAAAGTCCATATCCCCATAGACAGGAGGGTATCTTCCAGGACTTGGATTAGGATAGTTCCAGTTTGCTCCAGGTGGACAAGGATCGGGAGATTCTCCTGGATTTTCAAATTCATATACTTTAGCATCGCCATTTTCACATTTTATATCAACAACACAATGATTGTTCGGACAATAAGCATTACCCGACATTTTAAAATGAAAGGTTGGGCGACAACCACTATTTCTTCCAATATCCTTTCCAGCCTCTGAAGCACCCGTTTTTGTTTGAATGGTAACAGTACAACCGCTAACATCTCCACTTTCTTCCGCTAAAACATTTTTTGGTGATTGGTTGTCAAAATAAGCCGATACTCCGACAACGACAATCAATATTAAAATAAATTGATATAAATATTTCATAATTTATCTTTTCTTTACCTCATAAACAGAACCTCCTGTAGTATTATTAAAACTTACAGTTGAAATATAAAGCTTTTCATCAATCACCAACATATCCCAAATTCCTTCTTCTTGAACTGTACAGGCAGTATTCCATGTACCACCACCATTTACTGAAACCAGCAACTGTGTTGGACCTTTTGCAAGAGCTCCGGTTTTTGAATTATTTTTAAATCCTTTTGTTGTTCCAGCAAACAACATACCATCAAATCCTCTTACATAAGTGATGTGGTCATAATTTGTTGTACTGTATACATTTTCAAAAGTTTCTCCGTCCCGTGACCTAAATATTCCTGATTTTCCCGAATCACTATATTTCATAGAAGAACCTACCCAAAGGGTACTATTTATAACACTAGCTCTAAAATATCTATCCGTTAGATTTGTGGTAGACCAATTTCCAACTCCTGCTCCTGACGAAGACGTAAACATTACCGCCTTACTGTTATTGTCTGTTCCAAAAGCATAAATTTTTCCATTATAAGAAATTAGATCTCTTATATAAACACCATCTTTTGTAAAGACGGTAAACCAATTTGTACCATCAGACGTTCTAGATATTACAGATTTTCTTTGACCAGCAAAACCGTTTGCACCGACCGCATACAAATAGCCATCATGAACAACAAGTCCACAACCAGTTGGTTGATCTAAATCTTTTACCATCACCCAATTTTTTCCACCGTTGGTTGATTTATAAACCAAACTTTGCATTTCAGTATTTGCATAAATTGCGCCATTAAAGTTTCTCATCACACAAACACTTTCGTCAATTCCTGTTATGCCAGGTGAAACTCTTCCATTCAAACCAAACATCATGCTTTGATTTTCAAAACCATAACCAAAGGCTCCTGCAAGCAACTGACTATTGAAAGAAATTAGTGAGAAAAAACCTTTTGTGTTGGCAGGACTAATCACCTTTTCGCAGGTATATGAGGCAAGAGGATTTGTTGGTGGTATTGTGGCATCATCATCAGGATCAGGTGTTGGATCTGGCTCATCTGGTGGTACTACACCATCACCACCAGCGAGTAAATCATCCAATCTATCAATCAATTTTTGTAATTTATCAATCAAATCTTGTGATTCTTTTATTTCTTTTTCAATCCTTGCGATTGGTCTGTCTATTTTTGAAGCAATAGTTGAGTCAACCCAATCTTTAGATGCCGGACAAGATGTTGCAAGACCATTCAAAGCACTTTTCATTCCTTTCAAAATTCTCAGTGTCTCTTTTTTAATATCCAAATATTTTTGTTCCTTATCAATATCTCTTTGGATCATATTTTTTGTTTGTTCTATAACACCATCCACACCAGTATTACCACTACCCACAACATCCTCATTAGCAACACCGTCAAAATATCCTTTTTCATAAGAACCATAAAGACCGTCATCAGACATTACTTGTTTTAACAACTGACCAAACAATGCTCCAATAATTTCATTTATTTCATCAGCAGAGATAAGAGCGTCTTGTCCTGCTCCTAATGATTTATTTAGAGAGCTAGCAATCGCATCTCCAGGGGTAACATTTTGACAAACTTCCTCAACCATTGTTTCGTTTGTTCCTTCATCATAATATTCAACATTGTCACATTTTTTAAGAGGTCTGAAACCACTACCCCAATCTATCTCACGAGTTAATTGTGATTGTTCCGCATTAATATCTGCGTTAATTCTGATTGAAGCGTCAATAAAAGATCCATAAGCATTACCATAAGGATTTTGCGTCATTTCCGCCCAAGTATCCCAATTCCAACCATTACCCATATCTTCATAAGCATTTACTGTATTATCAAAAACTTCGGAAAGGGTGCATTCATAACTTTTTCTACCTGCAAATGTTTGTTCCAAAGCAATTTGAACATCTATACTAAAAGGACTACATAAAAAATTCAATTTAGATCCGCCAATATACTCACCGATCACCTTGTCACCCGCATCTATCAAAAAACTGTCAAAACTTGTAATATATGCGGGCCCACCATCAGGGAAACCGGCATTTATCCAATTAACAGTGTCAGCAACAACTTGCTGAACGATTGCTTGTTTAGCGGCAAAAAACAAACTGTCACCAACATACTCTTTTAATTCCAAAGCATATGCGGATACTGCAATAGCGGCTGTTTCTATTGCTGTAATTGCATTTTCAATAAGATTTGTTGGATCAAAAACAATATCAGCTCCCGCTTCTGCTCTTTGTGTTTTAACAAAAAAAGAGGGAACAAAAACCAAACAAAAAATAATTACCAGTGTGCCTATTTTTTTAAAATTACTTTTTAGAAAAAACATATTATTTAAAGGATACTCCTTTATTTGCTAAATATTTTCCTATTTTCAACGAATAATCGGATATGACATCAAAACTTTTAAAATAATTTTCGGAGCTTGCCAAAGAAAGAACAGGGTCTGTATTTATTGCAGAAAATCCTTTAACCGATGTTTCCAACATATCAACACCATTTATCAAACCGGCGTGATACAAAGCAACTCCTTTTGGAACAGACATTTCCAACAAATCTTTTTTTATGGATTCATAAGTCTCAATATTATTATTTATTTCATCCAAAGAATCTTTGTCTCCTTTTTCTCCATAATTTACCAAAAGAATGGCATCGTTTTCCAATGTTTTAAAAACGCCCAGCACAGAAATCAATTCATCGCCATAATTTTTTAAAGTAACTTTGTCGTCCTTGTTTATTATATTTAAATTATCTTTTGAATATTGATTTTGAAAATTATTTATTTCAGCAAAACTATTTTCAACCAAATTGTTAAGAAAAGTTTCTTGTTTTTGTTCCAAAGTTCCCGCTTGTTTTAAACCTAAATATCCCATAAAAAAATTTCTTGCCAAAATGTCAGTCTGGGTTAATTCCTCTGTGGTTTGTTCAGTTTTTTCTGGTAAAATATCCCCTGGTCCAGAAATAGCTGGGTCTCTTCTTGCCAAAACCTCGTCATTGTCACTCGTTCCATCACCGTCAGTATCAACTTTATTAATATCTGTTTTCCACAAAGCCTCTTCCCAGTCCATCAAGCCATCACCGTCTGTGTCTTTTTCGGAATAACCTTTAACTTCTTTTGAAACCAATAAATTTTCTTTTTTGTTTTCAGTTAAAAAAGTAATTTCTCCGAAAGGTTTGTCTTTTGACAACAAAAAACCACCAACCAACACTATGGCTAGCGCTCCGAAAGACAGGACCAATTTTCTACTGGGCAACCAAGTTTTGTCCATAGAATAATTATATCAGAAATAAGGTTTTTCAATGTTTTTTTGTGTGGATAATCTATGATCTATGATATTAAATTGCGAAACTCGTGGATTGCTTCTCAAGCTCGCGAACCTGCCTACCGGCAGGCAGGGCTTTGCAAACTCGCGAAGACAAAAAATCGTCGTCTTTGCGAGGGCTTTGCCCGAAGCAATCCACGACTTCATTTTGTATCACTACATCTTTTTTGAAAGAAACCGTCGGACGTCGGACGTCCGACAGTTTAATTTACTTTAAAATTTTTAACCAATCGTCCAGAGAAAGATCTTCTGCTCTGATTTTTAACGAAATATTATTTTTTTCAAAAACTTTTATCAAATCTTTGTTTTTGTTATTGTTTTTCCACTCTTTTTTCAGATTACCTAACAACATCTTTCTTTTATGAGAAAATCCGGCTTTTATAAGCTCAAAAAAATCAATTTCTTTTATATTATTTTCAACAAAAAAATCTTTATTTATAGCCTTTATTAATAAAATAGCCGAATCAACTTTTGGTTGAGGAGAAAAATCCTTTGCTTTTACTGTTTTTATATATTTTGGTGTCCCGTATGCTTTTATACTTAAAGACAACAAACTCTCTGGTTTATCAACAATCCTTTCCGCCACTTCTTTTTGAACCATCAAAACCATCATGTTTGGTTGATTTTTTGCAGTTAAAAATTTCTTTATTATTTGACCGGTTATGTAATATGGAATATTGGCAATAATTTTATATTTACTTTTTAAAATTTTATCAATATCAAAATCCAAAATATCACCTTCTATTATTTCTAATTTTTTATTATCAACAAATTCTTTAAACTTTTCATTCAAAAAATATATCAGTCGATTATCTTTTTCTACCACAATTACCTTCCCAGCTTTCTCTAAAATTTTTTCTGTTAGAGAGCCTTTCCCTGGTCCAATCTCTAAAACAATATCACTGTCCTTTATCTCGGATGTTTTTATTATTACATCTAAAACATTTTTTGACTTTAAGAAGTTTTGTCCTAGAGATTTTTTTGGGTTTATTCTCATATATATTATTTATTAAGTATATTATCTATTTATATATACTTTATTTATTATACAGTGTGGATATGTTGATAATTATTTTTAAAGTAATTTAAATAAGAGTTTTTCAAAATAATTTTTAACAACAATCTGTGAATATTTTCTAATCAAATGTGTAGAAAAATACTTTTTGTGAAATTGTTGTTTTTAATTAAGTTTTGTTTATACACTTGTTCTTATATCTTTAAACAACTTATTAACAGTCCTTTATAAAAAAGACATTAAAATTTATAACTCCAAATAAATAATTTTTTCTTCCGAACCAATTCTGTTTGTCCTTTTGTTTGAAATATCTTCTATTAAATTGTCCTTTATATCAAAGATAAATTCTGACGGAGGATTCATTTGTTTTGAACCAAAAATCATTCTTATTGAAGCATATGAAAGATAAATTTTTTTTCTTGCTCTGGTTAATGCAACATAGAATAATCTTCTCTCCTCCTCCTTTTCTTCGTCTGTTTGTTTATTATTTCTCTTGCTTGGAAACAGCGAATCTTCTAATCCTGTTATAAAAATATAGTCAAACTCAAGGCCTTTTGATGCATGAACAGTCATTAATTTAACAGCACTTCGTTCGTTTTTTTGGTCAATCTCGTCTTGGTCTGATGCTAAAGCAGAATTTTCTAACAACTTTTCTATTCCTTCTGGCATAGGCAGATAATCATATTTGCAAGCCAAAGTCACCAATTCTTTTATGTTATCCAATCTTTCTTTATCCTCATCTGTTCCGTCGGATAATTTTTTTTCCAGACCGGTTGTTCTCATTATCAATTTTATTACATCAGATGGTTTGTCTTGCAAACAACTTGTTTTTATTTGTTCTAAAATTTTTCTAAAATCATCCAGTTTTTCTTTTGCTTTTGGACTCAATTCGTCTTCTTTGTTGGAAAAAATTTTAAGCAAGGTAATTTCACCAATTCCTCTTGGTGGAACATTAATAACTCTTTTAATATCCGTTAGACTGGCAGGATTTAAAGAAGCTTTAATAAAAGAAATCATATCTTTAATTTCTTTTCTCTCAAAAAATTTTGTTCCTAATACTTGGTAAGGAATATTTTCGGACAAGAAAGCTTCTTCTAAAACTCTGGATTGAAAATTTGCTCTATATAAAACAGCAATTTCGCTCGGATTTGTTCCTTTTTCCAACAATTCACTGATCTCATTTACAACACCAGATGCCTCTTGAACCTCGGTATAGTTTGAAAACAGATGTATTTTTTCACCCTCGGCATTATTGGTAAAAAGATTCTTTTCTTTTCTTATTTTATTCTTCTTTATTACATCATTAGCGGCAGACAAGATATTTTGAGTAGAACGGTAATTTTCTTCCAGAATGATTGTTTTTACATTAGAAAAATCTTTTTCAAAATTTAAAATATTTTTTATATCCGCGCCACGCCAGCTATAAATATTTTGGTCAGCATCACCCACAACACAGATATTTTGATCTTTGTTTGTTAAAAGTTTTGATATTTCGTACTGAACCCTGTTTGTGTCCTGATATTCATCAATATGAACATACTGCCAACGTTTTTGATAGCGATTTCTTACACTTTCGTTGTTTTTAAGCAACAAAGCTGTCTTTAATAAAAGATCATCAAAATCCAAAGAACCCTCTTCCTTTAATGTTTTTTCATAATTACTCCAAACTTTCTCAATTATTTCGGAAAAGTAGTCATTTCCCATAGTTTCTTTGAATTTTGAGTAGCTTTTGAAATCTCCTTTTTGTCTGGATATAACACTCATTATTTTGCCCGGTTCAAATTGTTTAGGATCGAGACCTATTTTTATGATAGATTCTTTTATAACCTTTTTTGAATCGTTTTTGTCAAAAATATTAAAATACTTGGGGATTCCCAATTCGGCGTGATTTTCTTTTAATATATACACTCCTAATGAATGAAAAGTGCTAATAAAGGGTTTTTCGTTGTTTGTAATAGGAAAATGAAACTTTTCGTCCTCGGAAAGCATTTTAATGACCCGCTCTTCCATTTCTTTGGCCGATTTGTTGGTGAATGTCACTGCTAATATGGACGAAGGAGAAACCCCATTATTTATTAGGTGTAGGATTCTGTGGGTAATTGTCTTTGTTTTTCCTGCTCCCGCTCCTGCCAATATCAAAATAGGGCCATTTTTTTGGGTTACCGCCTCTTTTTGTTTGTCATTTAGTCCATTTAAATAAGGTTCCATTGCAGTATCATAGCATAAAAAAATTTTAAATTTTAAATTCTAAATTTTAATTAAATATCTAATTTTGAATTACAAAAAGTAAATTATTTTTTTGGATAAATCACGGTTTTTGTCCAAAGATATTTGAATAAAATTTAGAAGTATAAAATAACCCTATTCTATAAGGGTTTTTTGGATAACACCCTTAAAATATGGCTTAAAATAAGGGTTTTTTGATATTTAATAGTCTTTTTATTTATCCACATATCTATTGACCGCGGGGGTCATTTTGGTAAAATTACAGTAGATTATGTTTTGGTAACAGAGGTTTTGGAAAGCCTAAAAAAGCATTGACTCTGCTTTGTTATTAATATATAATCCTCGTCATACTGATGAAATTTTTGAGACGGCAGATAAGTCCCTTTGAGGGCTTAGACAGAGATTCGGTTATAAAATTAATTTAAATTTTATTTTACATACCCCCCATGATTCTGGTTCGCCGAAACCGAGTAGGCACCAGAAGGTAAAAATGGTTTGGAGAAGCCTTTTCGTATTGAGGCTTATTATTGGCGTACTACTTCTAAGTACCCCTTTAACAGCCCAGGCAGGTGTTATTTCTTTTGTGACTGATTTGTTGAGTGGAAATAATTCTTCTCTTGAAAACAATATTGATTTAAATTCTCAAAACATGGCGCTTCTACAAGCGTCTGTTAATCCAGACCCAAATCCAGCAAAAGGTGGTGGTGATATTACTATTATTGAAGACACCGCTTTGTTATCCGAAACAGGGCCGTCAGGAAGTATGGCTGATATTGATGAAAAAACAAACAGTGACAAAATCAGTGTTTATGTAGTAAGAAAAGGAGACTCTCTTTCTGAAATTGCTGATATGTTTGGTGTATCAAAAAATACTATTGTCTGGGCAAACGATATTGGAAGTGGCTCAATAAAAGAAGGACAGACACTTGTTATCTTGCCTGTTACAGGAGTACGACATACGGTAAAGAAAGGAGAAACACTGGCTTCTATTACAAAGAAGTATGGAGGGGATATTGATGAGGTTAAGAGTTTTAATAGTATTACCGGAGCCTTGGCGGTTGGTGATGTTGTTATAGTTCCGGACGGCGATATGGGTTCTTATAGCTACACCGCTCCTAAAAAGAAAGGATCATCATCAAAATCTTCTGTTGTCGCAAATAGCGGTTATTATATTAGACCTACTACCGGCATAAGAACACAAGGAGTTCATGGTTATAATGCAATAGATATTGGAACACCTGTTGGGACACCGGTTGTTGCTTCTGCTTCGGGACAAATTATTGTAAGCAAAGATTATGGTTGGAACGGAGGTTATGGTAATTATATTGTTATTCAACATCCAAACGGAACCCAAACCCTTTACGGTCATAATAGTCAAAACATAGTTTATGTTGGACAAAATGTTGTTCAAGGTCAGGTAGTTGGTTATAGTGGTAACACAGGAAAATCAACAGGGCCACATCTACACTTTGAGATTCGTGGAGCCAAAAATCCTTTCTAGTTGGTAGATAATTTAAATTTCTAATTCCCAATTTCTAATTTCCAAAAACAAAAATTTTCGTCACCTGACGAGAATTTTTGTTTTTCCGTCGTCTTCGCGAGGAACGAAGCGATCCAAAAAGACGACCGGTGTTCGTTTTTGAAAGCTTATGAATCTCTGTCTGCTGTGTTGTTGTTTTTTAGAAAAGAAAAAAGGATCCACGAGTCTCGTAACTCAGGGTATCAAAAATTCCGAAATTTCCGCGGTCACGGAAACTTCGGAATTTAAAATTATTTAACTCTGAATTACGAAACTCCTAGACTGCTTCGCTTCGCTCGCAGAGACGAACAGCCAAAGGCTGTTCGTCGACGAATTTCCGAAGGAAATTCGTCTTTGCGAGGACGAAGTCCGAAGCCCTGCCTACCGGCAGGCAGGAATCCAAGACAAAATTACGAGTTTCGTAATTCAGAGTATTTAAAACAAAGAAGTAAAAAATAAAATAGCGTCACGACCCATGTGGTTGCGACGCTATTACGATTTATTACTTTTTTAATCCGTTTTCAATATCTGCGAGCCACACCTTGAGTTTTTCAAGATGGGCTTCTGTGGTATAAATTTTTCCTTCATACATTTTTAGTTCTTTTGCGGCTTCTTTCATTTGTTTTTGTACAAAATCTTTTTGCATAAGAAGAGATTCTTTTTTGTTTCTCCTTATTTTCTGCCCTTTTTGTGCTTTAATTCGCACAAGATTATTTTTTATATAAACAAAAAAAGTTTCGACATCCTTCTCAATAATACATGTGATAAAAGAATCATAGCTTATTTGAAGATCACAGATATCTTTTGTTTTGTCAAAAATTATTTGTTCACCAGAACTGTTGATGGTAAAAATTGTATCACCCATAATCTCTGTTATTTTACAAAAATCATTATTTTCTGTGTTTTCCATTCACCCGCTCCATTATTATTGTTGAGATCAAAGATATTTCCAAGATTTACTTTATTGTATTGCGTGAATAAAGTCAATTAAATAAACGAAGTCTGCAAAGTTTGTTCGGTGTCGGACGTCGGACGTCCGACGGATTAAAATAAAATACCCCGCAAATTTGCGGGGTATTTTATTAGAATTTTTTCTCGCTACTTTTTAGTATTCGGGAATATTCTTCCTGAATCCTCATTAATTCTCGGTTTTTTGATTCTCTTTCCCTTTTCTTTTTTTGTATTTCTTCCGTTGTTTTTCTGGTGTTTGTTTCGTTTGTTTGCAGATCTCTTTTGAATTGCTCAATTTCTTTTTTTTGTTTTTCTATTTCCTGTAATTTTTGTTTTATCTCTTCTTCTTTCTTTTTTAATTCCTGTTCTTTCTGTTGAGATTCTGTTTTTAATGTTTGTTGTTTTGTTTCAAGTTGAGTTACCTCTGATTCCTCTCTTTGTATTTCTTGTTTAAGTTTTTCCAATACTCTTTGTAGACTCATTAAATCACTCATATATTTTGAATAAGTTTGTAATACAATTATTATAAACTATTTTCTTTTGGTCTGTAACTCAACGCTTCGAGTAGATGATCGTCTGTTATTTCTTTTGAATTATTCAAGTCTGCGATTGTGCGTGCCAGTTTGATTACCTTGTGATAAGCACGAGCGGACAGTTTTAATTTTTCAGCAGATTCATTGAGAAAATCTTTGACCTTGTTGTCCAATTTGATGTGTTTTTCTATTTCTTTTGAACTCATATCACCATTGGTTTTTTCTTTTCCAAATCTTTCTTTTTGGATGTTTCTGGCACTAATTATTTTTTCTTTTATTTTGTCGGTTTTGACACCATTTTTTTCGTTAGAAAGATTTTTGTAATCTATTGAATCAACTCTAACCCACATATCTACTCTATCTATAATAGGACCGGAAATTTTTCTTTGATATTTCTGGATAGTTGCCATATTGCAGGTACATTCTTTTTTGGATTTGTAATTTCCACAAGGACAAGGGTTCATCGTCGCAATCAAAATAAAATTGGCTGGAAAGATTGCTGACCCTTTTGATCTTGAAATGTTTATTATTTTGTCTTCCAGCGGTTGGCGTAGAGAATCAATTACCCTTCTTTCAAATTCCGGAAATTCATCGACAAAAAGAACTCCTTTGTGTGCCAGCGTTATCTCACCTGGTTTAGGAAATGATCCTCCTCCGACAATAGAAATATGTGAAGATGTGTGGTGAGGCGCTCTAAATGGCGGTTGGGTGATAATCCCTTTGTTCAGAATTCCAGCAACGGAATGAATCGATGTCACTTCCAAAATATCATCAAAAGAAAGTGGTGGTAATATATGACAAAAGGCTTTTGCCAACATCGTTTTGCCTGTTCCGGGTGGTCCATACATTGCGATGTTGTGACCGCCCGCTGCGGCAATTTCCAGACCCCTTTTAGCATTTTCTTGCCCTTTTATATCGGCAAAGTCAACTGAATATTCAGACTGTGTTAATTTTATTTTTGTTGTTGGTTGGGGGACCAAGTTTTCTTCATGTCTTTCGTTCAGGTGATTAAGTAGTTGTTTTAAATTTTCTACCCCATAAATTTTTATTCCATCTATCAACGCTCCTTCCAAAACATTTTCTTTTGGTAGATAAACTTCTTTAAATCCTTTTTCTTTGGCTTTGCGAACTAGCGGAAGAACACCTCTTGTTTTTCTGACTGTTCCATCGAGCGCCAATTCGCCAAGAAAAATTTTGTTACTCGTATCAAATTGTATTTCCTCGTTAGCGAGTAAGTATGCCAAAGCAATTCCCAAATCAAAGTTGGGACCTTCTTTTTTTAAGTTGGCAGGTGCTAGGGCAATAACGATCTTACTATTTTGGCTTTTAGGAGATTTGAAGCCAGAATTTTTAATTGCTGCTGATACTCGGTCTCTGGATTCTTCTACTGCTTTGTCAGGTAAACCAACAACAGAAAAATTGTGAAGCGTTCCGTCTGTGATATCTATCTCAATATCAATAATATGTGCATCAAGGAGATTTGTTTGAGCACTGTATACTTTTGAAAACATGATTAAATTCTATCAGAAATTAAAAAGATTTAGGATTTTTGATTTAAGATTTATGTGGAAAAAGTATCTTTTTTGAAAATTGAAAATTGAAAATTGAAAATTGAAAATTTTAGATTTTAAATTATGAATTAACTTAAAATTTAGAATTTGGAACTTGGGGTTTAATAAAATAAACAAATTTAAAAATCTAGCATTTAAAAACGATCGTAAATAAAAGCTAGATTTTAAA
>Ga0156039_130_pt1 | contig 22419 bp, 22 predicted proteins | sample RifCSPlowO2_02_FD_107692 | JGI IMG/M metagenome (GOLD analysis project Ga0156039, IMG submission 107692) | Candidatus Campbellbacteria bacterium RIFCSPLOWO2_02_FULL_35_11
ATTTTTGAAGATTCAAAAAATTCAAATTATACCAGCAACACATATGAATGGAGTAACACTGGCGTAAAGTCACAAAAAGAAAATTTGCAAAATATAGATTACAAAATTATTCCATCGTGGAAAGAACTTGTTTATGGGAACGGGGTCTTGGTTAATGAAAACACCGAAAAACTTCCCTCTGATCTTAAAAAGATCTTAAGTCAAAAAGAGATAAAATCTATTTTAGTTTTTCCTCTGCGTAAAGACGAGAAACCATTTGGCTTTATCGGATTTGACGAAACAAGAAAGGCAAGAAACTGGACGATGTTTGAAATAGAATTGTTAAGAACGCTTTCTAATATAATTGCAAGTGCCTACGCCAAAGAAGAATATGAAAAAGCCTTGAAAGAAAAAATTGATGAGCTGGAAAAAATGAACAGGTTGATGGTAGGCAGAGAACTAAAAATGGCCGAATTAAAAAATCAAATAAAAGACGGCGCAAACCAATAAAATAAAAACGTCCACCAATTGGCGGACGATTTTTTATTAGTACAAGCCATGTTCATTAAAAAATTTAGTGTATTTTTTATCCTCTGACGCTAAATGATTTAAGAACCAGTCCTCCAAAAAATCTATTAAATCGAAAGATATTTTTACTTTTTTATTTTTATACCCCTCTTTAAACAGACTGATTTTTTCTGTGAATAAGCGGTGGATTGATTTGTGATGTTCAGCCTCCGGATAACCAAATTTGTCAAAATACTTTTCTTCAGTACCAAAATGATTTTTGGCAAACTCAATTAATTCATCAAGTGTTTGTGCCAACAAGATCTCATCAAGACTAACATTACTAATATTTTTATATAATTGATTAATCATAGAAATAAGATGCTGATGTTGTTCATCAATTTCTTTTACATTAACACTATATTCCTCTTTCCATTTTATTAGCATAATTTATTTATTACCCCCTTCTAATTGCCTTCTTAAATCTAATATTTCTTTCTTTAATTCTATCATTTTTAGTTCTCTACCAACCATAGAATTGTTAACCTTCTCGAGCTGATTAGTTCTTTCCCCTACTTTTGATTCAACATCCTTTATGTTTTTCTCCAAATTTACCACCAATTTATTTATATTCTGTGCCAAATCGGAAAATTCATCATTCGATTTTACATCAATTCTTTGCGACAAATCACCTCCCGATACTTTTTTTACAATTTCATTAATAATTTCAACCGGCTTAACAAAATAAGAAATAAAAGAAGAAATAATCAAAGCCGCAAACAAAGCACAAAACAGAATAAGAAAAGCTAAAATATAAGGCGAATATAAAACACCACCAAAAATACTTAAATAATTTGTCTTAATTATCGTATAAAATCTAGTGTTAGGAATCTGAGAAAAAGCAACGAAATCACCATCCGATAAATTAATTTTTCCGGTAGACAAAGAAATAACATCTTCTCTCACAATTCCATAATTCAAATATTCCATACTCTCATAAGAAAATTTTCTTTTATCCACAATCTGGTCTTTTTCCAAATTACTTAAATCAAAAAATCCTTTCAGCACCAAATCTTGATTGTTTGAATAGTTTACAACACCATAATCATCAACTATCATAAAATCTAATTCTTTTCCCCAAAGTCGATTTACATGTAAAGAATCGTTAACGACATCAGGATTCAATTTGAAAACAACAGTTCCAACTACACGATCATCACTTATCACGGGATGAGAAAAATAATATCCCAACTGGCCACTGGTTGCGCCAACGTAAACATCAATGTAAGAATTGCCTTTTAATGCTTCACTAAAAAATTCTCTGAAAGAATAATTTTCACCTACAAATGACGAGTCATGTGCTGCAACAACATCACCTTTATCATCCAAAATAACGACAGCCAGATATGATTCACCAAGGTTATGTGATTTTATTTTTTCAACAATAACAGGGTCTTGAACTTTTCTGTTATTGTCAACAAGAAATGACATTACAGAATAATCCTTGGCAAAATTTTTGGCTTCTTTTTTTGAAAAATCAAAAATCTGAGCGATTTCATGCGATTGTCCCTCCAATAAAAAAACAAGGTTTTCTTTTTTTTGTTCAATAAAAATACTTCTTGAATAATAAAAAACAGACAAAGAAGCAACAAAGCCAAATACAAAAATTGTAGCAACAACAATGGTATTTATTTTTTTATTTAAACTAAATTTAATCATATCTATTAACTTAATCCCTTAGTTCCTGTCTTTTTAGCCATCCCTGTTAATGGAACAGTTACAAAAAAAGCAGTTCCTTTATTCTCCTCAGAATCAAACCAGATTTTTCCGCCACTTTGTTCGATAATCGCTTTAACAATATAAAGACCCAATCCAGTTCCTTCTACCTCTTTGTTCTGAACATTGTCTGCTCTGAATAATTTTTCAAATATCTTTGATTGCTGACCTTTTGGAATACCAAAGCCGTTATCTCTGACACTAATTAAAACATCGTCTCTTTCCAATTTCATAGAGATCCACACATTTCCGTTTTCTGGTGTATATTTTACCGCATTTGATATTAGATTTTGGAAAATAATCCTTGTCAAATTTTTGTCTGCATTTATAACCGGTATATTTTCATAAATTTTTTCTACTTTTATTTTTTTGCTCTCGATTAATGGTTTGAGTTCGTCAATAACATTATCTGAAATTTCAACAAAATTTACTGGTTGTGGATCAATGGCAAAAGTCCCTAGATCAATTCTAGAAACATTCAAAAGCGCACTCACCAAATCAACCATCCTTTGATTTCCAGAATAAATTTGATTGATAAATTCTTTTTGATCAGTATTCAACTCACCAGCGTCCCCAGATAAAAGCATTTCCGCATACCAATTTATAGCGGTTAAGGGGGTTCTCAATTGGTGCGAAGCCAGAGAAACGAACTCTGTTTTTGCACGATCGACTTCTTTTTCTTTTGTAATATCTCTAAAAACAACAACACAGCCAATCACAGAATTTTCTTTATTTTTCAAAGGAGCTGCGCTTTCATTAACCGGAATTGTTCCTCCTTGTTTTTTAACCAATAAAGTTCCTCCTTCCATTTTATCTACCATGCCATTTTTAATGACATTATCAATAAATTCATCCTGAAATGAGCCATCTTTTTCAGAAATAAAACGCAAAACTTCACGATATTTTTTACCAACCGCTTCATCCTTAGAAAATCCTGACATCTTTTCTGCAGCTTCATTAAACATAACAATGTTTGAATTTCTGTCTGCCACAAAAACACCGTCGCCGATACTTTCTACAATGGTTTTTATTTTCTCTCTTTCTTCATCTGATTTTATTTTTTCTTCTTCGACATCTTCCAAAACATTCAAGGTCGCTGTTCTGGCATTTTCCAAATCTTTCAATTTTTCTGATACTTCATTCGTTTTTTGTTTTACCCTTTCTTCCATACTACTATAAAGAACCGCAAGTTCTTTAGACATATCATTAAAGGTTTTCGCAACAACACCAATTTCATCAAAATTTTTAACATCAATGCTTTGACTAAAGTTACCTTTTTTAATTTGATTAGCCGCCACTTCCAAATCCTTCAATGGTTTTAAAACATTTTTTACAGCAAAATAAAAAGTAAAAAACAAGAGAAAAAAAATCGAAATACCAATTATCAGGGCATCCCTCCCAATCATTTTAATCACGGAAAAAGCTTCAGATGTTGGAATCATTTTTAAAAAAATCCAATATCTTCCAGTATCATCATCCAGCCCATTTAAATAAATTTTTGAAAAAGCATATATTTGACCATCCAAAATACCAAAACCCGAGTCTTTGTGAGAAATTTCTTCATAAATTATTGGTAAATCTTTTTGAATATTTTCACCAGTGTTTAAATCATTTGGTGAACCAAATCGTTTATCATCTTTTGAAATTCCATCAAAAAAGATGTAATAACCTTCATCATCTGTTATAAAAAAATCACCCTCATTATCAAAACGTTTTGTAATTAAATCGGACAAATTACTCACCAACACATTCAATACAACAACTCCCTTTCTCTCTTTTTTTTCATTAAACACCGGCATTGCATATCTAACAACAGGTTTATAAGGAATTTCTATTTCGGGCGGATTACCTTCACGATTTAAATCTGTGTTGGAGATATATAATTCTCCTTCATTCAATTTGTTTGCTTCAATAAAATAATTTCTGTTACTTTTATCTTGAAGATCATTTTCTTCGACGACAATTGATTTGCCATCGACATAATTGACTCTGACAATCTCGTATCCATTTTCATTAATATATCGAATTTGACCATAAATTTTTCTAGAAGAAGAAACTTCCAAAAAAACTGATTCTGTCATTTCGAAAGCATCTACAAAATTATCTCTTTTTGATATATCTTTATCATAATCCAACAACATTTTTAAAGCATGATTTTCTTTAATTAATTTAATGTCAGATATAACATTTCTCAAAAACAGACTAAATTCGTCAGAGTGAATTTCTACATCATTATGATAATCTTTGATAAAAGAATCGGAAAAAATCGCCTTTACATCAGACAGAAACAAAAATAGTGACAGCCCCAAAAATAGAGCCGCCAAAAAAGAAGAGAGTATAATTATCTTTGTACCAATTTTTAATCTTTTTAAAAAGTTCATTTTAGTTAAAATGAAAATTAAACTTTTCACTTTTATCAATTAAATTTTATCATAAAAACAAAAAACTACCCTGTGTAAAATCGGGTAGTTTTTTGTCTTAGATTTTATTTATCTTCCAACTTTGATTTTATTTTTTCAACAATGTCATCAATTTTCCAATCTGATTTAATTAGATAATCGAAAGTATTGTTGTTGACGGCCTCCATAATTTTTTGACTACTATCCAAGTTGGTTAGAATCATTACTTTTGCATTTTTTCCCCAATCATCCTGACGAAGTTTTTTTAACATTGTTTCACCATCCATAACAGGCATCACTATATCAAGCAAAATTAAATCAGGGTGTTCTCTCAAAGCAATTTCTAAACCTTCTTCACCGTTTCTTCCTCTAACAATTTCAAAATTTTCTGACTCACATCTTTTGAGAAAAGCCTCCACGGTAAGCATATCATCTTCAATTATGAGGACTTTCTTTTTCATATTTTATTAACGGGTTACTTCAAGTACTGCTCCTTGTTCAGGATCACAAACTCCAATTGTTACACGATTTCCTACTTTGTTTACATAATAATCTGTGTTAGTTGTTGATGCTGTTTGAGGATCAAAAGGAACGGCCGCAATATAGTCAGGAACCAATTCTGCTGTCAAATCAACACAAGATGCTGTTGTAGAACCAACTGCTCCACAAGTAGTATCACAAGTAGTTGTAGCTGAACCGATTACTTGATATGTTGATGCTGAACCATCGATGCCTGCAGGCAAGTTTCCATTGTTATCAATAGAGTATTGCCAAATTGCATTCAACAATGTGTTTATATCGCTACTTCTTTGAGCATTTCTTGTATCGCCCAATTGTTTTGCTGGGTTAATCGCAATAATAACGATTCCTGCCAAGATAGCAATCGCTGCTACCACCAAAAGGATTTCCAAAAGTGTAAAACCCTTATTTTCTCTTATTTTATTCATACGAATTTATAAAAAATTATTAATAACTGATAAAAAAACGCTTAAAAATTTGCTACTTCTTCCCAAGAAGCAAGATTGATTCGCGGATTAATAGTATTGATAGTCACACGTACTTTTCTCGTGACAGTCCCAACAATTCCAGAAGCGAGAATTTCTCTATTCTCACTACCAAGGTTATTCACCGAATAAGAACAACTACCTTTACCCAGAACGATATTGAGCGATCCGGTAAAACTATTTAAATTTCTTATTTGTTGTAAACCTTGTTCGGCGCAAGCATTTGCCAAAGCTTTTGCTTGATTTGATTGTTCTAAAGCAAAACTGTTTCTTGCTGAGCCTATACCCAACAAAATAACGGACATTGCGATAGAAGAAACAACCGCCCCAGAAACAAGAACACTAATCAACGCTACATAACCTTTATTATTATAACATTTTTCTTTTTTTTCATTAATAAATATGTTCATAAGTATGATTTACTATTTAAAATATTAGCGTATTGACGCAGACCCATAAAATGTTTTCGAATAACTATATTCTTTTCTACCGCTTGAATTTAAGTAATTAACGACAAAACTTATTCTAATTAAACCTAATGTTCCCGGACGAGAAACATTTTGAATAATAAAATTTGAAACCTGAACATAAGTATTTGTCAATGGGACCGATGTCCTCCCACCCTCTGAAACATAAAGCACTCCGTTGTTTACAGAAAAAATTGTTGGATCATTTAGTGTGCCAAGAGCATCAAGAGTCAAAAAACTTCCGTTTGAACCGCCGACAGGAGAAGTGATCAAATCAGCATTACGAACTGTGTCTGATATTAAACGCATAATTTGAATACCTTGTTGTTCTACCTCACTTACAGTTTCATTTTTGATTCTTGACTGAACAATTGTCGCCAAAAAAACAGAACTTGCTGAAATTATTGTTATTACAACAGAAATATAAAGGACGACTTCGACCAAGGTAAAACCGAGACTAGAAAATAGTTTATAGTCCTGCCTGCGCAGGCAGGTTTTAGTTTTTAGAGACAAAAATTTGCTTCGCAAATTTTCTGATTTTTTCTGATTTTTAGTTTTTAGAAAATTTTCTTTCATATAATTATAGTGGCTGTAAACCACTAATTACTTTTGTCGATCCATCAGACATTGTAAATGTAATATTCAAAGTAATTCCGGTTACCGTTCTATTAAATGTTAAAGAATTCAAAGAAACAGTTGCCCCAGCGGGAATAATTGTATCGGTGATATTTTGAGTTGCTCCAGTATTGCTATTTCCAGTCCAAACACTAGTACCATTAATTGTAATCTGATCTAATCTTCTGTTTGTTGCCACACCAGTCCAAGAATGCGACATCGATGCAATGATTATATTCGAAGGTCCAATATTTTGCAGGGTTATTCCAATTATTTGATTAGCGTTAGATGGATTGACCGCCATACCGGAAGTATTCACTACCAAATAATTTGATTGCGGGATAGACAAAGTTGTTGCACTAATAACATTCGACATTCCCGAAGTATTTGAGGCTTCGTCTGATGTCGTCATAGCAAAATAATATAATGTTGAAGGAGAAAGACTAGAAACGGTCATTGACTGTGCAGTACCAGCGGTCGCAGGAGAAGGCTCACCAGACAGCTGAGTTGCTGAGCTCCAATTAAGTGCAGTGATTGGAGATATAGAATAACGAATATCATAAACCGAAGCAATTCCCGTCGCTCCATCATCTCCTTGAGCTGTCCAAGACAAATCGACTGAATTCGCTGTAACATTTAAAGAAGAGAGATTTGTAATATCTGCAGGCGGTGTAACATCAGCAGCAGCTCCTGGAGAAAAGACAACCTGTTTAGTTGAGCCGTCCAACATAGTAAACAAAATCGTGATTGTTGTCCCCGTCATATTTTTTGAGAAAGAAATAAAATCTATCGGATAATTCCCCGCAGGACCCAAAACAAAATCCGTGATATTGAGGACTGATCCGGACGCACTGTTACCACTCCAAACAGAAGTCCCGTCAACGCTAACACCATTTATTCTTGCCCCTCCCACACCAGACCAAGAAACCATCATTGATGTTACTGTGATATCAGAAACCGTACTCAAATTATTAACAGTAATTCCTATAATCTGCCCTGTGTTTGTGGGGTTGATATCAGCAAGGGAAACATCTACATTCAACTCATCCGCCTCAATTAAAGACAACTTATTCCAATTTGTTAATCGACTTTCAACCGAAACAGACCCTCCTCTGAGCATATTTTGTTGCCAAAAAACTGTAGAAACTATATTTTTTGTATCAATATCAATATCGCTTATTGTAATTGAACGGGTAAAGTTTTCTGTTACATCAGAGCTTCCCGACAAAACCCACTGTCCGCCAGACAACGAAAGGCCGTATGTTCCAGCAGTCAGATTGGCAAAATTTTCTTCGCGAATATTTCTTACAGCTTCCAACCCTTCTTCTGCAAGAAAAACGGCTCGTGCTCTGTCCCCTGCCAGAGTATTTGATTCTTGGCCATAAAGATAAACACCAATAAAAGATGTCACGAGCAAAGAAAAAACAGCCACAGAAAAAACCGCTTCTATAAGAAAAAAACCTTTTGCCCTATTAATAAGAAATTGTTCCTTTTTCATTTATTGCAATTTGTTTTGTTTCGTTTGTTGTTGATGTAATCGTCGTTGTACCTGTCATCTGAGGAAGACCGTTAAATTTATTAAAAATAATTTCTTGCAATCCTGATATCCCGGAAGAACTAATGCTAAAATCTTCATCAAAATTAATATCCCTTGTTGCAAAACTTGAACCTTTAAAAAGAGTTATTTTGTCGCTTGCAATGTAAACACCCCAAGAACTGTCACCCTCTCCCATTTGTGACAAAGACTGTGCCCGATGTAAATTTTGAATGAGAGCAAACCTCGCAACATCTAAATCATTTCGGACCTGAAAAGAATAATAAATCGGAACAGAAAAACCAAAAACGATAGAAATAATAGAAATGGACAAGAGAACTTCGAGCAGAGTAAAGCCGTTGTCAGTTTTTAGTTTTAAGTTTTTAGTTTTTAGAAAAAACATAAAAGATTATTTTCGCAAACCACCAATCAATCCGTAAATAGGCAAAATAACCGCCAAAGCAACAGAGACAACACCCACCCAAACAATCACAAGAAGAATTGGCTCTAAAATTACGGAAAGATTTTTCGTTGTCACTTCTGTTTTTCTTTCAAATGTCTCTCCTATTTTTGAAAATGTTTTTGAGAGACTGCCAGACTTTTCTCCAGCGACAATCATTTGTTGAATCGGAGAAGGAATGTAACGGTTAGCTTTTGGATAAGAAGCAAAACTTTTTTGAATCGAAAAACCTTCGTTAATATTATCTTTTAGATGCAGATAAATATTCCTATAAAAAGAAAAAGTCGTTGCACGAGAAAGAGAATCGAACGCATCGGTTATCGGAAGTCCCGCATCCAAAAGAGCCCCCATCAAATAACCCATTCTGGCAAGTTCAATTTCCTTGATTAAATTCTTGATACCTGGCAAATGAAACAACAGCCATTGTCCAATAAATTTTGTTTTTTTGAAAAAGAAAACAAGGTAAAAAGTGGCTAATACAAAGGCAAAAAAGATTGGCACCACAAAAAAACCGTTTTTACCCAAAAATTGACCGAGGTTAATAAGAACCTGTGTCACCCAAGGCAATTTGATATTCATTTGAGAAAAAACCAAAGCCAACCGAGGCAAAATAAACCAAGCAATTGAAACCCCCACAAGAAGCGTCAGACTTAGAACAAAAATGGGGTACATCATTGCAGAATTTATTTTTGATCTAAAATCTCTGTTTTTTTCTTCTTGCAGACTAACCACTCTCAGATTTTCAGAAAGCTTTCCTGATTCTTCACCAACTCTAACAAGAGAAATTATGTGGGGAGAAAAAATACCAATACCGTCCAAAGCTTTCCAAACAGGAGAACCGTCTTCTACTTCTTTTGCGACACGGTCAAGAATCTCTTTCATTTTTTTTGTTCTCATTTCGTCTCTCATTGATCGAACAGCCGAGTCAATAGTCATTCCTGATGACGCCAACATTGATAGATTTTCAATAAAATAATCTTTTTCTTTTCCCAGACCAAAAGAAGAGAATTTTTTCTTCTTTTTTAAAACTGGTTCGGAAACTTTTTTTTGGGTTTTATTATTCATCGTCAGTTGGTGGAGCTACTCTTACTAATTCATCAATTGTGGTGATTCCGCTTTCTACTTTTTTCATACCGTCTTCAAACAAAGACTGCGCTCCTTCTTTTTGGGCAACTTTCCAAATCTGATTGGCAGATGGATTTTGTAATAATAATTGCTGAACGGCTTCGGTTACTTTGATAAATTCAAAGAGAGCGATTCTACCTTTGTAGCCAGTTCCGCTACAAACGTCACAACCTTTTCCTTCGTATAAAGTAATATTGGTTCCTTTAAAATATTTTCCCGCTTTTTTATATTTTTTCACCAACTCGGTCTTTGGAACATTTTTACTGAAACGACAAGTATCACAGATTCTTCGAACCAATCTTTGAGCGATAATAACTTCCAAAGTAGAGGCAAGAAGAAACGGCTCCATCCCCATTTCTAAAAGTCTTGGAACTGCTGAGGATGCATTGTTGGCATGAAAAGTAGAGAGCACCAAATGTCCAGTCAAAGCGGCGTTAATAGAAATTTCGGCTGTTTCTTCGTCTCTGATTTCACCAACCAAAATAATATCTGGGTCTTGACGAACAATTGATCTCAAACCCTTGGAAAAAGTTAGATCGGTTTGTTGATTAACCTGAATCTGATTAATACCTCGTACCCTATATTCGACAGGGTCTTCAATCGTAGTGATGTTTGTTTCAGGATTATTTAAAATTTTGATCAAAGAATATAATGTTGTCGTCTTTCCAGAACCAGTCGGACCGACAACCAAAATCATACCGAATGGTTTGTCTGATGCTTCTTCCAAAATTTTCCTGTCTGCTTCATTTAATCCCAAGTCATTAAGGGTTAGACCTTTAATATAAGAAGACAAAATTCTGAGAACAATTTTTTCTCCTTCGATTGTTGGGATAATAGATGTACGAAGGTTTACCGTTCCGAGACTGGTTTCAAAACTCATTGAACCATCCTGAGCGGCAAAGTGTTCGTCTATTCTAAGGCGACTTTGAACCTTTACCCTATTTAAAATATTTTCATAATATTGAATTGGCAATCTTCCCGCTTCTTGAAGGACTCCATCCACACGAAATCTAACAATCAATTCTTCTCCTTGTGGCTCAAAGTGAATATCTGATGCATTAAACGTAAAAGCATCTTTAAAAAGCTCTTCCAATATTTCTGGGGCAATACTTTTTTTCTCTTCTATTATTTTTGAAAATCTAGTATTTAAAGATTTTGTGTAATAAACCAAGACATCATCAATGTCTTCGTGCAAAGAATAGCCGATTGTCACCTTTTTTGTTTTAAATAAATTTTTTAGAGCAATTTCTAATTCGGGCTGATTTGGATTGTCTGTAGTAAAAACAACTTCTTGATCGTTTTCAGAAAAAAGAACCGCTCTGAATTTTTTTGCGGACTCTTCGTCAACTTTTAAAACCTGATCCTTTGAAGGTTTGTTTGAGTTTAAGTCAATATAAGGAACCTTGAAAAACTCGGCAATTGCCTGCCCAAGAATATCCTTGCTGATGATTTCTTCGGACAACAAATATTCTGTCATCGAAGCATCTCTGTTTTTTGCAAATTCTTCTGCTTTCTTTAAATCTTCTTCGGAGACATAGCCACCCTTTAAAAGGATATCTTCGATCATTTGTTTTTCTTCTGATTCTAATGTCATGTTTTTATTGATTATGATAAAGCTTTTTGAACATGTTCAACAATCTTTACGATTGGAGTGTTTGATTTTATTAAATATTCGGTTGCTCCGGCCTGCTTGGCTTTTGTTTCATCTTCATTCTGACTTAGATTAGAGGTAACAATGACTGGAATTTTTAAGCCCTTATCATGAATACCTTTCAATATTCCAAAACCATCAATTTTTGGCATTACCAAATCTGTAATTACCAAATCAAAAATTTCTTTATTTAAAACATCTAGTGCTTCTTGTCCATCATAAACACTGGTAACAATAAAACCGGCGTTGGTCAGCTTGAGGTTTAAAGCTCTTGCCATCGCCTTGTCGTCCTCTGCAATCAGAATTTTCTTTGGTCCTTCGGCCATATTATTTTTAATTATATCAATTAAACAAGAGCAAAGATAATCAAAACTTTGTGGAAAACAAAAATAAAATAAATCTAAAATCTAGCATCTTTAGAAACGATCGTTTCTAAAGATGCTAGATTTATTGCCACAAACCTTTTACCACCTTTGAATCAAAATGTATTTTTGTGATATTATTGTTTCCATGACTACTAACGAAAAATATCTAAAACCATACGAACCAAACGAGGTTGAGAAAAAAATATACAAAAAATGGGAAGAAAGTGGTTTTTTTAATCCCGATAATTTACCTGGAGAGAGAAAAGAAAAATTTTCTATTGTTTTGCCTCCCCCCAATGTTACCGGCAAACTTCACATTGGACACGCTAATATGCTTGCGATTGAAGACACGATCGTTCGTTTCCAAAGAATGATTGGTAAAAAAACATTGTGGCTTCCCGGAACTGACCACGCCGCTATTGCGACCCAAACAAAAGTAGAAAAACTGCTGGCTAAAGACAAAATCAGAAAACATGATTTAGGCAGAGAAAAATTTTTAGGAAGAGTTAATCAGTTTGCTTTGGATTCTCAAAACACAATTATTTCACAAACAAAAAGTATGGGGTCTTCTTTGGACTGGTCTCGCCTTGCATTTACATTGGACGACGAAAGAAATCTGGCGGTTAAGACCGCGTTCAAAAAAATGTATGAAGACGGACTAATCTATCAAGGAGAAAAGGTAGTAAACTGGGACCCAAAAGGACAAACTGTTATCTCTGATGACGAAATAGTTTATGAAGAAAGAAAAGCGATTCTTTATACTTTTAAATATTCTGCTGATTTCCCTATTGCGATTTCAACCACTCGCCCGGAAACAAAAGTCGGTGATACAGCCGTTGCGGTTAATCCAGATGACGAGAGATACAAAAAATATGTTGGACAAACTTTTGAAGTGACTGATTTTTGTGGTGCCAAACTTTCAATAAAAATTATTGCTGATCACGAAGTAGACAAAGAATTCGGCACAGGTGCTTTAGGGGTTACGCCTGCCCATTCAAAAATCGATGAATTGATGGCTACGAAAAACAATTTGCCGATGAAAAAAGTCATCAACGAGTATGCAAAAATGGAAAACGCGGGAGAAATTTTGAACGACAAAAAAGTTTCCGAGGCACGCGATATAATCGTTGAATGGTTAAAGAAAAATGACTTGATGATTAAAGAAGAAGAGGTTGATCAAAGCGTTTCAACGGCCGAAAGAACCGGAGCAGTTATTGAACCTCTGCCTAAATTGCAGTGGTTTATCAATGTAAACAAAAAATTCAAACTTCCCTACTCAAATATAAAAGGAATAAAAACCGGTGACGAAGTAAGTTTAAAAGACCTTATGAAAACCGTTATTGAATCAGGCGAGATAAATATTTTGCCAGACAGATTTAATAAAACTTATTATCACTGGATTGATAATTTGCACGACTGGTGCATTTCCAGGCAAATTTGGTATGGACACCAGATTCCTGTTTACTATCGTGAACAGAAAGATTCCAAACAAACCAAAGAAATTTATGTAGGAATAGAAAAACCAGAAGGAGATGATTGGGTTCAAGATTCAGACACACTAGACACTTGGTTTTCCTCTGGAATTTGGACATTCTCTACTCTTGGCTGGCCAAATCAAACTGATGATTTGAAAACATATCATCCAACTGATTTATTGGAAACAGGACATGATATTTTATTTTTTTGGGTAGCTAGAATGATTTTGATGTGCACTTACTTAACAGGAGAAATTCCATTCAAGACCGTCTATCTACACGGTCTGGTTCGTGACGACCAAAATAGAAAATTCTCAAAATCTTTGGGTAATGCAATTGATCCATTGGATATAATAGAAAAATATGGAACCGACGCTCTCAGAATGTCTCTGTTGGTAGCGGTTGCCCCCGGACAAGATGCAAGGTTTAGCGAGGACAAAACAAAAGCTTACAAAAAATTTTCCAACAAAATTTGGAATATCGCACGCTTTGTTTATTCAAATACAGAAAATTTTGATTACGACAACTTTAATCAAAACAAACTGACGGATTACGAAAAAAATACCCTGCTAAAATTTGACGATTTGATTTCTGAAATCACGACAGAAATGAACGAATATAAATTGTACCTGACATCAGAAAAACTTTATCATTTTGTTTGGCACGAAATGGCCGACAAAATATTAGAAGAATCCAAAGATGCTTTAGCAGACAAAACTACAAAAGAAAACAAAGAAAATATTCAGTTTATGCTTTTGAAGTTATTGGAAAATGCTTTGAAAACGCTTCATCCGTTTATGCCGTTTATCACCGAGGAAATTTGGGCAGACTTTCCAAAAAAACAAAAAAATCTATTGATGGTAGAAAAATGGCCAACGACTTAGAAGTTTACAGCAAAGGAATTAAAAAACTGCAGAGGGTAAACCCTTGCAGTTTTTGATTTCTGATTTAATTCGGCATTTTGCCAGCCGAATTTTCTTTAATTTTGTAAAAAGATTCTATTGGTTCGCTAGCCAAAGCTTCCTTTGTCTTTTTCTGCTCAAAGAAAACAATTAAAACCAACATGGACAAACCAGAACTACAAATTTTAAAAATAAAAATTGCCAAGAAAATTACAAGAAGAAAAGAAGATAATTGGAACATATTTAAACCGTCATTATAGAAAGACTCGAAAATAAAGGATACTTGCACAAAAATCAAAGCGGCCGAAAGTCCAAAAATAAAAAGACAGGTTAATATTACTTTTGGTTTTTGCTGTAGACTAATTTCATCCTCACCACCGGCGAGAAAAAAATAATACCCGACAGCAACAAGAACAGAAAAATATGGCGTCAGCCAGCTGTAAACAATCAATATTTTATCAGTGTTCTCCGGCACAGGAACAGAAAAAAAGACCGACAAAAGAAACCACATTAATACCGACAACGCCAGCGATTTGCGATCAATGTTCATACACACCTCTCATTTCCTTTTTTTATTTATTTAGAACCGAATCTAGTGTTATTTATAATCTTTTACAAAATTTAAGTCAACCAAACCATACTCTTTTCCACTTTTTACTTTATGGACTTTCGACCTTATGGACTTTATACTTGTGTGTATGGATATATTGCTATCTTTCTTTTTGGGTGTACTTCCTATTATTATTTGGCTTAGCTTTTGGCTGAAAGAAGATGCCAAAAATCCAGAGCCGAAAAGATTTATTTTTTTAACTTTTTTAGCTGGAATGTTCAGCGCATTAACGGCTCAGGTATTTGGAAAAGAAATTTTAGAATACACAAACATCAGTATAAATGCCGACATAAGTCTTTTAGCTATCGGAATATTAGCAACATCTGAAGAGGTTATAAAATACATTTTTGCTTATTTTTCGGCATTAAGCAGATCGTTCAATGACGAGCCCGTTGATGCAATTATTTATATGATAACTGTAGCGTTGGGATTTTCTGCAATGGAAAATACAATGTATCTTTTTGATATATTAGATAGTAAAACACTTTTTGAAGGAATTATAATTAGCAATATGAGATTTATAGGAGCAACGGTTCTTCACACAGCATCTTCAGCAATGATAGGTATAACTCTGGCTTTTGCTTATCAAAAAACCAAGATTATAAAAATGTTTTGTTTAATACTCGGACTTATCCTAGCTATTGCATTGCACACTAGTTTTAATTTTCTTATAATTAACGACAGTGGAGGAAATATTTTTAAGGTCTTCCTATTTATTTGGTTGATTATAATGTTAATCCTCCTATTTTTTGAAAAAATAAAAAGTTTTAGATTATCAGTTAATAAATAAAATAAATGAAATCTTTTTTTGAAAAACTAACTGGCAGTGTTGATATCGATGATTTGAACGAGCCTATAAACAAAGAAATGGGTAAAGATAAAAAGTTAAAAATAACTCGTGATGAAAACGAGGATTTTAATAGCGAAAAAAATTGGATGGAAGAAGAAAATGAAGAAGGCGAATTAACTATTGATATGTATCAAGACTCTGATAATGTCGTAATAAAAACAATGATTGCCGGAGTAAAACCAGAAGACTTGGATATTGATATTGCCCGCGATATGGTAACAGTCAGAGGAAAAAGAGAAGAATCCCGAGTAATCGAAGAAGAAGACTATTTTGCCAAAGAACTTTATTGGGGTTCGTTTTCGAGAACTATTACCCTACCATCAGAAATAAATATTGATGAAGCAGAAGCAGAAGAAAAACACGGGCTTTTGACAATCAAATTACCGAAAACGGACAAAGGCAGAAAGACAAAACTTAAAGTAAAGTCGAAATAATTTATGGCAGACAAGCAAGGAGAAAAAACGCTTTTAAAAAAATTGATTAGTTTTTATTTTTCAAACAGTTGGTATTCATTTTTTACCATCACTTATTTGTTATTCTTTTTGTATTCTGCTATTTTCTTTTTGGACAACATTTTTACAGCAATTAAATTTTTGTTTTATACGCTGGGATTAAAAGCTTCACTACTTGATCTGACTTATCTGTTCTGGGGAGCTATTTTTATGATTACTTTAATTATTCCTTTCTCTGTTAGTATTTCAGCGATTGTTGTATTCTACGAACTTTGGGCAAAAACAAAACTACAAATAAAACAAAAAATAATATCATCAGTGTTCATTATTATGGTTATAATTACCATAATAATAACCATGCACGACATTATCAGGAATGTCGCTCGACAACCAAGCCTCAACAATTTTATTGAAAAGAGTGGCTTAATACAAAATCTTTAAACAAATTTAAAAAACGAGGTCGCAAGACCTCGTTTTTGTTATACTCCCTTAATCCTTAATCCCCAAAATACTATCTAGTGTTTTTCTAAAAAATTTGTCATGCAAATAATCTATTTTATCGCCCAAAATTGCCACGGAAATAGACCATACAAAAAGAACAATAATAATGACAGGCCAAGAAAGTGCGAAATCTTTACTTGTGATACAAAAAATAAACACAAAATAGACACTAAGTCGATACTGAAAAGACGGAATTTTCATACTGCCTCCTCCCTTGAAACAAATATTTGTATTGATCTCAAAAATCTTTTTTCAGAGTATTACAAAAAAAATACAAAGTCAATGATTTGAATAGCCCAAATTCACTGACACTGATAGACAAGATTCGGACGTCGGACATCCGATGTCCGAATTCTGTTATTTATAAATTTTTGTTCTTTTTAAAGAGAAAACTATTCCTCCTAAATCATTAGCAATTCCGCGAATATATGTTCCTCCAGAACATTTTATTTTTACCTTGCTTATCAAAGGTTCGGTATCCAATTCGGACAAAATGTCACTCCACTTCTTTTTTATTTCTTCTTGGCGAAAATCTCCTTTTACTTTATCGATTCTTTTTAAAATATTTTCCATCAACTCTTCCCTACTTAAATATCTTTCTCCTAATAATTCAGTACTAAAAACCTCTACTTCTTGTTCAGGGATTTTAATCTCGCCTAACCTTCCCTCTCTCGCCCATTGAAAAAGCTGTTTTCCATTTACAGTCATTGAAGAATACGGAGGATATTTTTGTACAAATTTACCTTTCATCTCTCCCAACATTCCAACATTCTTGAGAATGTTGGAATGTTGGGCTACTTGGACGTCGGACGTCCAATGTCCGAATTCTGTTATTTATAAATTTTTGTTCTTTTTAAAGAGAAAACTATTCCTCCTAAATCATTAGCAATTCCGCGAATATATGTTCCTCCAGAACATTTTATTTTTACCTTGCTTATCAAAGGTTCGGTATCCAATTCGGACAAAATGTCACTCCACTTCTTTTTTATTTCTTCTTGGCGAAAATCTCCTTTTACTTTATCGATTCTTTTTAAAATATTTTCCATCAACTCTTCCCTACTTAAATATCTTTCTCCTAATAATTCAGTACTAAAAACCTCTACTTCTTGTTCAGGGATTTTAATCTCGCCTAACCTTCCCTCTCTCGCCCATTGAAAAAGCTGTTTTCCATTTACAGTCATTGAAGAATACGGAGGATATTTTTGTACAAATTTACCTTTCATCTCTCCCAACATTCCAACATTCTTGAGAATGTTGGAATGTTGGGCTACTTGGACGTCGGACGTCCAAGTAGGAATTCCGAGAATATCGTAGGTGTCAGTTTGAAAACCCCAAAGGATTTCAAACTCATATTCTTTATTCAGCCCCAAATATTTTTGTTTTTCTTTGCAATCATCTCCTGTCAGAATCAACAAGACACCCTCTGCCATAGGATCTAACCTGCCGGCATAAGTCATTTTTTGGTCTTTGTATTCTAGATTCTCTTTTCTAAATTCTTCCATCGCTTCGAGCGGTGTTTGACCTTCTTTTTTGTATAATTCAAAAATCATAACAATGTTATATCACGCAAAAATCTTTAAGACTAGACACTATGAACAAAATAATATAACATCTCTTTATTCAGAACGGGCTTAACCAAAAAGAGGCCGACCCTCAATAATTAACCCGCATCTGAATCATAACTCTGTTGGCGGACAGAGCGCAGAAGATTGATGTCAAACCGCTAAGGCGTCAATCATTTTATTACGAACCTTGTGGTTCGTGACTCGGGCTGTCGAATACCACACGCAAGAGCACCAGCACACTGCGGGACAACGCCACGAGTAAAATCCGGACAGGCAACCGGAAGAACAAAACGCCGAACACCCCTGTCCTAGCGACAGGGGTTTTTATTTATATTTATAATTTATTTAACTTTGTGCATTAAGAAACGATCGTTTCTTAATGCACAAAGTTAAGAAATACAAAATTAAATGATTAAATATCATAACAAAACTACAAAATAAATAGATTTTATATTTGTTGTTAATTTTTAACATTTTGTTAGAATTGAGGTTACTATGAAAGATATAGAAACAAAGCCGTACAAAGGAACTCGCGATTTTTATCCAGAGGACAAGTTTGTACAAGAATATATTTTCGAAAAAATGCGTGAAGTCGTAGAGGCTTTTGGTTATGAAAAATACGATTCTTCTATTCTAGAATCGACCGATTTATACAGAGCAAAATCCAGTCAAGAAATTGTAAACGAACAAGCTTATACATTTAAAGACAGAGGCGACAGAGAAGTTACTCTTCGCCCAGAAATGACCCCGTCACTTGCGAGAATGGTAGCCGGAAAACAAAGAGAATTATCCTTCCCTCTTCGTTGGTATTCCATTCCAAATCTTTTTAGATACGAAAGACCTCAAAGAGGCAGGTCCAGAGATTTTTGGCAATTAAATGTTGATATTTTTGGTATCAAAGGCATCGAAGCAGAAACAGAAGTAATTACAGTCGCTTACAAAATAATGCAAAATCTGGGTGCACTAGACAGAGATTTTGTGATCAAAATTAATTATGCTGGAATCATTGGAATAATTTTGGCAGAAAAATTTAATTTGAGTGATGATGAAAAAAAATCTTTGATTAGATTGATTGACCGCTGGAACGGAAACAAAATTTCTGACAGTGATTTTAATAAAGAAATGGGTGTTATTTTGGGACAAGGTAGAGGCGAAGATTTAAAAAAAGCACTGGACAACGGAGAAATACAAAAAATTATGGCGGAACAACCAGAATCACAATTATGCCAAGAGGTAATCAAAAAATTAAACGCGCGTGGGATAACCAATGTCGCCTTTGATCCTTTCTTGGTCAGAGGTTTCGATTATTACACAGGAATTGTTTTCGAGGTTTTTGATAAAAATCCGGAAAACAACCGTGCGATGTTTGGGGGAGGAAGATACGACAACCTGTTAGATATTTTTGGCGCAGAAAAAATTCCTGCCGTTGGTTTTGGTATGGGTGATGTTACGGCTTTGGACTTTTTGGAAAGTCGCGATCTAGTTCCTCCTTATCAACCAAAGACTGATTTGTGTTTATGTATTATTGAAGACAAATATACAGACTTTACCGACGATTTAGCCGAAGCGTTACGAAACCAAAAGTTGAATATTGTTGTAGATTACTCTTACAAAAAAATCGGCGACCAAATAAAAAAAGCTGACAAAAAACAAATTCCGTTTGTTATCTGTATCGGAGAAGATGAAGTAGCGAAAGACGAATTTGTATTAAAAAGATTGGTGGATGGAAAAGAATTAAATGCAAAAAGAGAAGAAATTGCAAAACTTATAGCTGATAGTCGATAGCTTATAGAAAAAAAGAGAAAAAATAAAGGGCTATCATAATCCCGAAGGATATGATAGCCCGTACTTGTTTGTACTTCGAAGCATTTTTTACGTTGTTGCTAAACAACGACCTGTCCCCATTCATTTTTCGTCAGAGGAATACTTGAGACGGTTATTTTTCTCCCTCCAGACTAAGACTTTTCTCTTACTAATTCGCTTGCGAAAAGACAATTTCAGCGAATAGAGGAAAACAGGTATCCTTTCTCGGTACTTTCCTTTATACCAAGAAAAACCATTCTTTTTTTTGGAAGCCTATGCTAACTACTTTTCTACATAACAACTACTTTCTACTACATAAAATAGAGTGCACTCCCAGAGCAATTTTTCCGCCCTGGTTTTGAAATAATATATTCATTATAGTATTCCAGAACCAGAACAGAAATATCAATCAATTTTTAATTTTCTATATGTATTATACACAAACTAAAATATTTGTCAAGGGTTTTAATAAATACCCTTTTTGTTACAATAATACCCACCATTCCACCACCATAAACCTGCCTGTGCCTGCAGGCAAGCGCTATGTTTTACAAAAATATGAAAAAAATAACCTTTGATATTGAAACACAAAATACCTTTGAAGATGTCGGGTCAAATGATCCAGCTGATTTAGATATTTCTCTTGTTTGTATCCACGATTCCGAAACCGATAAATATGATACTTTTATGTATGATGATTTAGATCGTCTTTGGCCTTTTTTAGAAGACGCCGATATGTTGATCGGTTTTAATTCTGATCACTTTGATATTCCCCTATTGAATAAGCACTATCACGGAGACCTAACAAAAATAAAAAGTTTGGATATTTTAAAAGAAATAAAAAATTCTTTGGGAAAAAGAATTAAATTGGACACAATCGCCGAAGCAACTCTGGGGACAAACAAAAGCGGACACGGGCTGGACGCAATCAAATGGTGGAATAGTGGCGAAATAGACAAAATAAAAAAATATTGTTTGGACGATGTCAGAATTACAAAAGAAGTCTACGAATATGCTCTTAAACACAAAAAACTAAAATATAAAGATAGAATTACTCACGAAATTTTAGATATAAACCTAAACACCGACGAATGGGAGAAAAAGGAAGAAAGCGGGATGATGGGGTCTTTATTCTAATTTTGGCAATTTTGTATTTTTATTGTTTTTTCTGATATAATTACTTGAAAATAGAAAATAGCAGGTAGAGAGTAGTAGATAAATTTTTTATCTCACAGAATGTTTAAACTACATTTTACACTCCACTTTCTACATTCTAAAATTAAAAATTAACAAATAATTTTATTATGGAAAATAGTAATAATAATTTCTTGGTTCCAGTTGCTATTCTTATAGCAGGAGCATTGATTGTTTGGGGGATAATCTCAAACGATGGTAGCAATTCAAACAATAATAACGACGACGGTACAGCGACAACAACTTCAATGAAGCCTGTGTCTGCCGACGATCACATTTTGGGAAGTCCGGATGCTGATTTAGTCATTGTCGAGTATTCAGATTTGGAATGTCCTTTCTGTAAAAATTTCCACTTTACAACAAAAAAGATAATGGATGAATATGGAAAGACAGGAAAAGTTGCATTGGTGTTTAGACATTTCCCACTGGACCAACTTCACTCACAAGCAAGAGGTGAAGCGATTGCAACAGAGTGTGCTGCAAAATTGGGAGGAAACGAAAAATTCTGGGAATATATGGACGAATTGTTTACAGTTACACCTTCAAACAACGGTCTTGATTTAAAACAATTGCCAGTTATTGCAGAAAAAGTAGGTCTTGATACAGAAGAATTTATGACTTGTCTAAACGACCCAGCAATGGCTCAAAAAGTTGAAGACCAATTCCAAGACGGTATCTCAGCTGGAGCAAGAGGAACTCCTTATTCATTGATTTTAGACAAAGATGGAGGAAAGACCGTAATCAACGGCGCTCAGCCATACGAAGTCGTAAAACAAATGATCGACAGCCTTCTAGTTAGATAATACAAACAAAAACATCCGCCAATTGGCGGATGTTTTTGTTTTAAAATAAATGTAAACATCTGTAACGGTCGTTAAGAATGTTTACATTTTGTTTTTATTTTATTATCTCCTGCAAATGCTCGAAAATTTTAACCATCGCATAGGTATCCAATTTACAATATTCCAACAAATTCTTTTTTTGTTTTTCTGCATCCTCTTTTGAATATCCGCCAGTTACTATTTGATTCCAAGTATTTGAAGCTGTCCCCCCTTCCTTTATCTCCAACTTCTTGTAAGACAATTCTGGCACCAAGGCAGGCAAAGCATATTTTATAGAAGTCTTTCCTTTAAAATCTGGGTGAACATAGAACTGAGCTTTGAAAATATCTTCCAAGTCTACCAT
>Ga0156039_110_pt2 | contig 11347 bp, 13 predicted proteins | sample RifCSPlowO2_02_FD_107692 | JGI IMG/M metagenome (GOLD analysis project Ga0156039, IMG submission 107692) | Candidatus Campbellbacteria bacterium RIFCSPLOWO2_02_FULL_35_11
CTTTGCTGGTACGCATGTGCAAAATGTGATGCCACTCTGTCAGAGGGGCATACAAAAAAAGTTCGGTCTTGCATGAATTCGGAAGAACCGTACGAGCGGCCTGAGCCGTGTAAAGATTTTTTCCGTTCTCGTCCTTCATGTTAACGAGATCAAGATAAATCCTCTCGGTCTCCAACATCGCCTGCTCCCACAGACGATAGCCTTCGCTGTCCTCTTTGAAAAACATCGGCTTGATGAAAGTGACCCTGTCGCCGAATTTGCCACTGCCGTAACGACAGTAACGCTGACTCTCCTGAAGAAAAGCACAGGGGCGGTGGCGAACGATCTCGTGTGTCACGGCACGGTTAACGATAAACTTTACCGCGACATGACGATGCCGCGCCTGAATTTTGGATGACATTTGGTCAATTTCTTCCAGAGACACCCTTTGAACAACAGCGCCTCCGACGGTATCAACCGACGCAATCAGATCGTCGAAAAAATATGGGTGGTTGGTACAAATGTCAGCACCAATTTCACGAAACACATCGCTCCCAGGTAACAACATCAATGATTCACGAAAAGCACGAACGCTCCCCGTAATAAGCCATGTCTGACTCCCCAAATTATCGATAATGAGAAACTTTGGGATACTTCGAAAAATTTCGTCCATATACGGGTGAAACCCGCAAATCACCTTGTAAGAACGCACAGCCATTTCAAGTACAGAGTTGTGCTTGTGATCACGCATTTTTCGACAGAACATCGGTGAAGACTCTGGAGTAATTAGATCCTCGCTTTTGTAACACACGCGACCTGTATATTCAACCCTTTCCGCCAAACCCATTTTATCGGATAAAATTTCCGACGAAGGCGATATAACGACAAGACTTCTATTATCCATCTGCGATCTCCTTTCCAAAATTTTGCCCTTATGGGCGGTTAAATGACAACCTACAAAAACCTAAAACGAGTATAATGATTTGACCCATACAAGTCAACCACATACATCAAATCCTCTAATAAATTAAACTTATACTAAAATTTACGCGACCGCGTAAATTTTAGTATGAGTGTTTTTTATATTTTATTTTTATTATTTTCGCTATCTTGTGTTTTTAATTTATACAAAAACCCCGTCTACTGGACGGGGTTGTTCGCAAGAAATTCATCAAGGATTTTTTTGATCTGAGACCAAACTTCTTCCTGAGAAACTTCTGCGTTAACTACTTTTATTCTTTTTGACTCCAATTTTGAAAGACCTAAAAATCCTTCGCGAATCCTTTCGTGAAAATCTAACATCTTTTTTTCAAAACGAGATTCGCTCTCGCATCGCTCTCCCTGTCCAAGTTGACACATCGTCCGAGCAAGACCGATCTCGGGAGACAAATCAAACAAAATCGTGAGGTCGGGACGAAAATGGCTAAAGACAACATCGTGAAAGGCAATCACTCTCTCAACACCAATCCTTCCCGCAAAGCCTTGATAGACGATTGTTGAGTCAAAAAAGCGATCGCACAAAACCACATTGCCTTTTTTCATTTCGGGCAAAATAAATGATTCAATGTGTTGTGCCCTATCTGCCATAAACAAAAGTAATTCCGCTGTCGGAACGAGAGTTTCGTTTTCAGGAAGCATCAACAACGCCCTAATTTGTCTCCCAATAAAACCGTGCCCGGGCTCTCGTGTCTTTACACACGAATGACTTTTTTGAGATAAATATTGAAAAATTCTTTCTATCTGGGTCGTTTTGCCGGCCCCTTCTCCACCTTCTAATGTTATGAACATCGACATTTATTCCTCCTATAAAAACAATTATTGTTTAGTAGACTTTTCTGCAACGAGTATAGTTTTTTGAACAAAAGAAGTCAAACAAGAAAATAAACATACCAACCTGCCTGCCGGCAGGCAGACCACTTCGCTTCATTCGACTAAACCGAATTTACAACTCGCTAAGGCGAATTTTGCTTCGCAAAATTCGCCACTTACTACTTAATCCTTACACCTTATTACTAGAAATAGTAATAAACCAAAATAAAATCCACGCGAGTTTAGCTTGCGTGGATTTTATTTTGGTTTATTTAATTTCAACTCCCATTGATCGTGCAGTTCCTTCAATAATCTTGCAAGCTGCTTCGATGCTGTTGGCGTTTAGATCAGACATTTTTTGTTCTGCAATTTGTCTTACCTGATCTTTTGTAATGCTTCCTGCTTTTTTACTCAAATTTTTTCCAGAACCTTTTTCAATTCCCATCGCTTTCAAAATCAACCTTGATGCAGGAGGTGTTTTAAGAATAAAACTGAAAGTTCTATCTTCGTAAACAGAAATTTCAACCGGGATCAAATCTCCCATTTTGTCTCTGGTCTGCTCGTTAAATTGATTAACGAATTCTCCAATATTAATACCAGCTTGTCCAAGTGCGGGTCCAAGAGGTGGAGCAGGTGTTGCCTTTCCGGCTTGTGCCTGCACTTTTAGTTTTTTAATTATTTGTTTTGCCATGTTATTTTAGTTATTAGTTTTTTATTTTAAGTTTTTAGAAAAGAACTCATATACGTCTTACTTGCAAAAAATCAAGTTCAACGGGTGTTTCTCTGCCGAACATTGAGACCAATACTTTGACCTTTCCATTTTTTTCATCCACATCCACAACTTTTCCTTCCATATCTTTGAATGGTCCGTCCACAATATTTACTGCTTCTTCTGGCTTTAAATCAATAGAATGCTTTGTCATATCAACTGTCATTCTTCTGGTCAATTCATCAATCTCGTCTTTGCTGACAGGAACAGGGTTTACTCCCGCTCCAACGAAACCTGTTACTCTGGGTGTGTTTCTGACAACATACCAAGATTCATCTGTTACGATCATATCAACCAAAACATAACCAGGGTAAATTTTTTCCATCTCTTCTACTCTTTTGTTTCCTTTGATTTTGATCTTTTTTTCCATCGGAACAACCACATCAAAAATAAGATCTTGCATGCCCAAAGATTCAACTCTTTGTTTCAAGTTTCTTACCACCGCGTTTTCATAACCTGCATAGGTATGAATCGCGTACCAATTTCTTTCTGCATTTTCACCTTGTTTTGACATGTTTTAAATTCAAATATTATTTAATAAGTAGTTCCAATCCTTTTGCAAAGATGTAATCAAAAAATCCCAAGAAAAAAGCAATAAAAAGTGATATTGCGATCACAATAATTGTATACCAAAAAGCTTGGCTTTTTGTTGGCCAACTCACATGCTTCATCTCGCCTTTTGTATCTTTGATGTAGTCGATTAGTTTCATCCCGTTAGAGATAGGACGCGGACTCTATACAAATCACACGTTCTATTTATTTAAATTATGTTGATAAATTGACTCTGTTGTTTATCCCGCTATGCGTCCGCTATCTCTAACGGGATTCATATTATTTAAGTTTACAGCTGATAGCCAATAGCTAACAGCTAAAAATTTTCTAAACTAGAAGCTTTATAAATTTAAAAAATTTTCCATTTTTAAAAGCCCTCTCGGGCCTATGTCAACATAATACTACTATGAAAAAATAAGTCAATAACAACCATTCGTGGGCGGTTACCGAGAATTGAACTCGGATTGAGGGATCCACAAACCCTAGTGTTACCATTACACCATAACCGCCATATTTAATTAGTTTTTAGTTGATAGTCCTGCCTGCCGGCAGGCAGGTTTTAGTCTTTAGTGACAAATTAAAAAAATAAAAACTATTAACTTAGGCTAAGTTATATCAATTTATTGATTAGTAGTCCAGTCTGATAAATTAAAAACAGCCGGATTTTCGCTTGCGCGAAAATCCGACTGTTCGAAAATTACTTCCACTGAAAAATATATCCGTGAAAAATATATCCGTCTGGAACCCGTAAAGAATTTCTGTTTTTGCCATCCCAACGAATTTTCTCATGAACGACCAAATTGGTTATGTAAGACTGCCACCCGTGTTCGATCTTGTTCACTCTCTGGGCAAGAGTTTCGGCAGTATCGTTCTCCCTGATCCAAACAGGATAAACAAAGAACGCGGGGCCGTCATCATAAACTTCGGTGACAAAATGCATCGTCACAGCAGAATATTTAACCTCTCCTCTTTTGTATGCCTCTATGGTTGCCTCATGAACAAAATGTCCGTACATACCAGCACCACCAAACTGTGGAATAACGCCAGGATGAATGTTGATGGTTCTTTTCGGATCAAGCCCAAGAGCCAACTTTAACCAGCCGGAAAGCGAAACCCATTCGGCTCCGGTCTCTTTTATGATTCTTTGATATTCTTCGGCAATGTATGGACCTTTAAACAGAATAAATTTGATTCCGTATTTATCGGCGATCTTTCTCACTCCGCCATTTTCATGGTTAGAAACAACCGCTACGATTTCGGCATCCAAAATATCAGTCTTGGTGTTTTCCACCAATTCTTCAAATCCCGATCCCCCTCCGTCTTTTGATCCAGAAGCAAAGACAATCAACTTTGGTTTTTTCACTTGTTCCTCCATAAAATTAATTTGGTTAACTACTATCTAAAAACGAATACTATATTAAAACAAAAAATATATCAACGACTTTGTGCCCAGAGAGGGACTCGAACCCTCACGTCTGTAAAGACATACGCCCCTCAAGCGTACCGGTCTACCAGTTTCCGCACCTGAGCAAAGACAGTAATAAGTATATGCAAAGCATATAATTGCTTCGCTTGGATGTCGTGAAAATAAATTTTCACACATCCTCACTCGCAATTATAAAGTAGCAAGTAATAAGTTACAAGAAAAAAAATCGCGGCCTTTCGGGTCGCGATTTTTTTATTTTTATTATTCTTTAACTTCTTCTGCTGGAGTTTCAACAACAGTTTCGTTGTTGTCAGCTGTGTTAGCTTCTTCTGATGCTTTTGCTTCTTCCTCAGCTTTTACTTTAGCTTCTGCTTCTTCTATTTCTTTTGCTTCCTTTGCCATTCTTGCATCTTCTTCGGCGTCACTTAGAGAAGAAATATTTACCAATCTCATCTTTCTCATCTGTCTCTTGATTTCACGAGCAACCTTGTCTCTGATGTGATAAAGTTTTGCTCTTCTAACTTTTGCTCTCTTTACGATTTCAATTTTATCAATACTTGGTGAGTACAACGGGAAAATTCTTTCAACTCCTACTCCCAAAGAAACTTTTCTTACAGTAAAAGTCGCCCCTGCTTCTGCTCCGTGTTTTGTCGCCAAAACAAGACCTTCAAAAGCCTGCAAACGAGTTTTTCCTTTTTCCTGAATTTTCACCCAAACACGAACAGTATCTCCAGCCCTGATTCCCAAAGCTTTTCTGTCTGCCATATTTACCGGTGAAACATTTATAGTATCTGTCTTCATAATGTCCAATACTTTATCACAAGCCACTAAATTTGGCAATAAATTATATAAGTTTCAACGCTTTTTTAAAGTCCTGTGGCAACTCCGCCTCCAACTTCATTTTTTTACCTTTTGACAAACTAAATTCTATTGAATAAGAGTGCAGGGCCAGTCTTTCAAAACCCAAAGCCTTGTCTCTTTTTGGTGCATACAATGAATCATTAACAACGGGGTGATTAATCGCCTTGAAATGTACACGAATTTGATGAGTGCGTCCTGTCTTTGGATTTACCTCTACAAAACTAAAACCATTTCCCCTTTCCAAAACTTTGTATTCGGTCACGGCTTCACGCATTGCTCCTCTCGCTCCTCTTTGAGCACTCCACATCCTAAAGTCTTTTGCGCTTCTTCCTATCGGCCTATCAATTACTCCTTTGTCATCTTTCATTTCTCCGTAGACAAAAGCGCGATAACTTTTTTGAATATCTCTCCCTTGAAACTGCTCTTTCAGAAACAAAAAAGTTTTTTGGTTTTTTGCAACCAATAATATTCCCGAGGTTTCTCTGTCCAATCGATGAACAATCCCCGGTCTTTTGATTATTTCTCCTGTATTCAAAACGATTGGCTCACCAACATCTTCTATCTCCGGATAATTTTTCAAAATCCAATCAGCCAAAGTTTTCTCTTTTGTCTTTCCATCAGAATGCACAACTAAACCAGCAGGTTTGTTTACCGCCAAAATGTTTTTATCTTCGTAAATTATTTTTATCCCGTCAGAAATATTTTTTTTATTTTTACCTATCATAAAAAGATGCTTAAAAAAATTAATTTAAAATCTACTAATATACCCAAAATTTCTAACGGGACAAGTTTTATTTTGTTGCATTTAATTTTGCTCTTGTTACAGGCCCAATATAGCCAGAAACTGGATAAATTTTAACCGCCGACTGATATTGCTGAACAGCCTTGAATGTACAATCACCAAAGTTACCAGTAATCGGACAATCATTCAAGTTTAAACCGGTTGGAGGATAATGTCCTTTCGATGCAAGAAATGTCTGCAAAGCAAAAACATCCTTACTTTGTTTTATCCCTTTTTTCAAATTTTTTTCCCAATAATACGGCAAGACATAGGCGCTAAAACTATCCTCCACATCAAAATATCTTTTTATTCCCAAATAAGTTTGAAAAGCTAACTCTCTCAAAACAAATTCTCTGGTGTCGGGGTGAGTAAATTGTGGTTCATAAATATAACCATATTCAACCAACAGACTCGCTGGTTTTAATGTATTGTAAGCACCGATTGCGATCAATTCTTGGTCCTCTACTATGCCTGTTCCGTATCCTTCTTTTTCATAATTGCTTGTTGCAAAAAATTTATTCAACGACTTTGCCACCGATTCGGCCACAGCACGACTGGAAGTCGCGTTGGAATATTGTTTTTCCGGAATATAAATTGAAAAACCAGAATACTTTCCCTCTTGATCTGAAAAACGCCGAGGATAATCATTAAAATGAAGATGGATGACAATATCAGAATCCAAATCGTTCGCCCATTTATTTGCCCCATACAACATCATTACAACATCAGTCGGTGCATTAATATGTTCTACTCCATTAACCGAATCAATTTGTCCTGTCTCCAAAAGTTGGAGCATTTCATTTTTATGTTTGTTAATAAAATCGGTAATTACATTTTTATTGTTTGAAACATAATTCAAAAAATAGCTGTCATATCCTTCGGAATTTCGAAGAAGATAAACTTCAAATTGTTTTTCTTTTCGGAGTAGTTGCGTTAAATATTCTGCCACTTGAACATTTAAATCCGCTTCCCTTACTCCCATATATTCTGTTCCCCAATTTCCATTATCATGTCCGGGAACAATTAATATTTTAAATTTTTTGCTTTCATCAGCAACGGCTTGGCTATAATTATTTTTCAAATCCTCTGGTGTAATGCTAACTTGGAAAAAAGCAGATGCAAAGACAGGATTAATAAACAATATTGAAAATAAAAAGAAAAAAATTCTAAACATATTGTCTATTTTACTACAAAAAATTTATTAAACCCACAGCTGTTGACTGTTATTTATTTATGTTATATAGTACCAAAAGAAATGTTTCCCTATTCCTATTATAAACGATGAGGAGAAAAAAATGCTCAACGAAAAACCACATCACTATGTACTGCTGGTAGATGCCAGCGAAGAAATCATCAAGATGGTGAAAACCCAAATCGGATTCATCGCCGAAGACATCAAGGTCCTCGGTGAAACCGACTTAGAAAATGCGCGATATATTTTTGACTCGTGCCACAAAACACTGAAGGCGGTTTTCGTGGGTTCGGGTATCGCAAACTTTTCCGTCGGCTATGCGGACAAACCGATTACTCTCGGCTTTATCCGTGAAATCAGGGCGTCTGGGTGGAACAAACCGCTTGTCGGTTTTTCCAACAACCCCGACTTCGTAAATCAAATGAAAATGGCTGGTTGCAACCACACCTTCTGTCAAAAAGGATATCTGGCAGAGGAAATCCTGGATGCGGTAAAAAACCACGACATCATCGACGTCGTTGTCGAAGAAAAAATGTCGGCGTAATCAGACACAAACCGACGGAGCCAAGGCTTCGTCGGTTTTTAAATTTGACAAAATATCTTTTTTGTATTATTTTCAAATTAGAAATAATAGTGTTTTATATTAAAAAGTCTTATAGAAAAAAAGGGGGCGCCATGAAGATAGTCCTTGTTGTGGAAGACTATATTGCACTTCACAAACTATGGAGAAAAATGCTGTCTGACAAAGCTTTCGTCATCGGAGCTGAAACTCTCGCTCAGGCAGAAGAATTGTTTAAACGTCACAAACATGAAATTGATATCATGGCCATTGACGGAGAAGTTCATGGGTCTGTAAACAACACTGTGGCGTTTGTTAAAAAAATCGCCAGCCAATTCCCCAGCTCGAAAATGCTCGCAATTTCTGGCGATACCGAAAACAACCGCTTGTTGGTAAAAGCAGGTTGTGAACACTCGGTTATCAAGCAAGAGGTTGTTGGCAAAATTCGCGAACTTCTTTCCAAATAACCAAGACCGGTCGCATCTGTGCGATCGGTCTCTTATTTTATATTTACAACAATAAATAAATAATATAATATACAAGTTATTAAGGGGCGATTACCTGCCTGCCGTGTCGTTGCTTTTCTTTCAAAAAAGAGGCAGGGCTCAGGTGGTGGAGATAAAAACGATGGAGTTTTTATCGTTTACACTTTAGTGTAAACGGGTTGCCGCTAAATTTGAAAATCAAAATATAAGTACCAAATATAATTTTATTTGGGCGATTAGCTCAGTTGGTAGAGCAACCCGTTTACACCGGGAAGGTCGGGGGTTCGAGTCCCTCATCGCCCACCATATAAAATCTTAACCGTTCGTCAGGACGGTTTTTGATTTTAATAGTGGGTGATGAAGAAAAGTCCCTGCGGACTTTTCGTGGGACTCGAACAGGCGGAGGCATATTTTCCGTAGCGAAGCGAAGGAAAAAGCCGAGCCGAGCCTACAAACACTTAATAGATTTCGAGCGAAGCGAAGAAATATATTAAGTGATTTGGAGGTCGAGTCCCTCATCGCCCACAAAATCTTAAACCCCAACGCGAAAGCGTTGGGGTTTTTGATTTTGTAGGAGCGATGAGGGACTCGAAGAGAGCTGGCGGTATACAAGATGCGGAGCGAAGCGGAGCAGGCTTGTCGCCAGCGACGGGGCAGCGAGTTCTTAACGAAGACGAGCCCGACAGGGCGAAGTCTGAGTTTAGAACTGGAGCCGAGTCCCTATCTACCAACAAGTCTCATCGCCCACCAAAGCGTCAGCTTTGGGGCTTTTGATTTTGTAGGAGCGATGAGAGACTCGAACCGAGCGAAGTATGGAGGAGCGAATTTTTTGCTGACAAACATATTTCATCATCAATAGAAAATGTAAAAGACCAGCCGTACTAGTACGGCTGGTCTGTTGTTACTCAAGCAAGAAGCTCTGCAATTTTTTTCCATGTATCCGGTTTGGTTACCGAGTGTCCACAACCGGCGTTTATCAAGATTTTGTTGTTATTATCGTCTCCTGATATCGCCAATATTTTAGCGGAAGGGAACTCTTCTGTAATTTTTTTGATTAAAATTACGGTGTTGTTTACGGGTCCGTTAACTTCTCCATCAACGGCGATGAGGTCTATTTCTTTTTTGTGTCTCTGAAAGAGCTCTTCTGCTTGCTGTAAAGTTTCTGCGGTTAGAACAAAAGCCTCATTAGATAGAAGCTTTTTCCACAATCTAAGTAGTTCGGCAAAGTCTTCTATGATAAGAATTGTTTTTTTCATATATCCTCCTGAATATAAAAAAATTAACTAAGATTTCTGTTACTTAAAATAATATAAAAAAACAATTTTGTCAAATTAAAAAATTGGCGAAGACTCGCTTCGCCAATTTATATACGATGGTTTTTTATCTCGTCGCACTTTCTTCTTTATTGGGAATGTCGATGACATCGTGATTTCTCAGAGCCTCGACGATCTCTTCCACCATGTAGCCTTTGTGAGAAAATATACGAGTGCACCCCGCACCGTACATTTGAATACCGAAATCTGGGTTTCCAGAAAACCCGACCAAGGGTTTGTTCCAACCGGACTCACGTATTTCGCGGATAAATCCAAGGGTCGCGGGCTCTCGGGCGTCTTCAATCGTGAAACTGGCAATACCAGATCCGACGAAAACCGCTTTGAGGGATTCGTGACACGAATCAAAGATATATCTCGCGTTTTCCACATCGGTTTCGCCGATGATTTTGATATCGTCGGCAAACATTTTAATCTTTGTTTTTGCCAGTTTGAGAATTTCCTCGTTGGCATCAACAACCAGCACGAAATTTTTTTCTTTTTCTTTCATCGTTTTTCTCCCAAAAAATGATTAGTATGAACAAAGATTTCTGACCGTAGAATACATATTTAAACCAGATTAGTCAAGGTTTTGAAAAATTAACTAAACCAAAAAGATGCAACACTTTGATTTAAAGATATAATAGAGTTATAGTATTCAATTTTTTAAAATTTTTATAAAAAGAAAGAAGCTAAATGAATAAGGATAAGATAAAAATAATTTACGAAGATGAAAATATTTTGGCCATAAACAAGCCGTCTGGTTTGGTTGTGCATCCAGATGGAAAAACTGTCGAGCCGACTTTGGTAGATTGGATTTTAAAAAATTATCCCGAGATAGAAGATGTAGGAGAGCCTCTTGTTTTGGGTACAGGAGAAATAATAAAAAGACCGGGGATTGTTCACCGATTGGATAGAGAGACATCGGGGATTTTGTTGATAGCAAAAAATCAAAAAACTTTTCTGTTTTTGAAAGAACAATTTAAAGAAAGGGATATCAAAAAAAGTTATCGTGCTTTTGTATATGGTGAGATGAAAATGGAAGAGGGAATAATAGATAGACCAATAGGGAGAAGTAACAAAGACTTTAGAATGTGGAGCGCACAAAGAGGGGCGCGTGGACAAATGAGAACGGCGATAACAGAATATCATGTTTTAGAAAAGGGGAATGGTTTTAGTTTTGTGGAGGCCAACCCAAAAACTGGGCGTACTCATCAGATTCGTGTTCATTTTAAAGCAATCAACCATCCGATTGTTTCCGATTCTCTTTATGCACCCAAAAAAGAAAAAGGGCTTGGTTTTGAGAGATTGGCTCTGCATTCGTATTCTATAGAATTTTCTTTGCCTGAAGGTAAAAAAATAAAATTGGAAGCCGAGTTGCCAAAAGATTTTGAGAGGGCTTTGAAACAAATATTGGATAAATAAAATATTGACAAAATATGCTAAAAGACGTATAATATTAAAAGTAATAACTTCTTTGATGATTTATTTTTGCGAAACTGGTCACAGCTTTATATTTTTAATAAATTGAAAATATAAAGCTGTGACCATATTGGTTTACGGCCCCTAAACTCACGGGAAGTGAGAGGTTCCAAAGGGCAAATAGCCCGAGGAGGTTTGTATG
>Ga0156039_142_pt1 | contig 10451 bp, 10 predicted proteins | sample RifCSPlowO2_02_FD_107692 | JGI IMG/M metagenome (GOLD analysis project Ga0156039, IMG submission 107692) | Candidatus Campbellbacteria bacterium RIFCSPLOWO2_02_FULL_35_11
TACTCCTTGCCACGTTAGCAGTGTGGTGCTTTCAGCCGCTCAGCCACCTCTCCATGTTTATTTATTTTTATCTAAATAAAGATAACATATTTCACCTTCAAAATCTATAAATTTTGAAAATTAGTTATTGCACTAATTAAATTAATTCTCATTCAAATCTATACCGGTATTTTGCAAAATACCAGTATAGATTTGAGGTTCAATATTTGGATTATATAATTCTACCTTCGTCTCAAATTATTATTCAAAATGCACCTCGATACTTTTTAGCTTATCTTTTATTACAGGATAATTATTCAATTCGGGATCTCCTTTGATTATTGCTTGCGCTTCATTTCTTGCTGATTCCACCATCTTTATATTTTTTATTGCCTCCATTCCGATATCAGAAATGCCCCATTGTCTTTTGCCAGACAATTCTCCTGATCCTCTCAATTCCAAATCAGCCTCTGCCAGTTTAAAGCCGTTTTCGGCTGTTTTTAAAGCATTTAATCTATTTAATGTTTGTTCTGATTTTGTATCGCTAAAAATAAAACAATATGCTTGATGATTGCTTCGTAATACTCTTCCTCTTAATTGATGCAATTGTGCCAACCCAAATCTTTCCGCTCCTTCAATCACGATCATCGTTGCATTTGGAACATTTACTCCCACTTCGACAACAGAAGTAGAAACCAAAATATCAATTTCTCCGCTCTCAAATTGTTCCATTGTTTCTTGCTTTTCTTTCGGCTTCATCTTGCTGTGCAAAATATCAATTTCGTATTCAGGAAAAATTTCTTCTTTCAGTCTTTTTGCTTCTGTTTTGACCGACTTAACATTAAGAGTATTCGCTTTATCGGGATCCGGCTCGTCGATACGAGGGCAGATCACATACAACTGCCTACCTGCCTGCAACTCTTTTCTCATTTCTTCATAGGCAATCTTTCTTCTCTCTGGGGTGACTATTTCTGTTATCACCGGCTTTCTTCCTTTCGGCATTTCGTCTAACAAAGTTAAATCCAAGTCGCCATAAATTGTGAGAGCAAGTGTTCTTGGTATTGGTGTAGCGGTCATCGACAACAAATGCGGAACAGACGCGGACTTATGCGGACTAGACGCAGACAAGTTTTTTTCTCTTGCCGTGTCATATATAACTCTGTTAATTTCGGCACCTTTGTTGGAGTAATTTATTAAAAGACCTAATTTATAATCAGACCCTTTTAGATACGTCCAAAGTTGCTTCTTTTCTTTAATTCCAATGAAAGGAAGAGATTTCAGCTCTATCACAATTTTGTCTTCAATGACAAAATCAGGAACATATGTGCCAACTTTCTTTTTTTTATAAAAAATAGGGATATGAACCTCTTTTTTATAAGAAAGTCTTGCTTCTTTGAATTCTTCTTCTAGCGCTTTTGAATAAATGATTTCTTTATGTCCTGAGCCAAGATTTTTTCTGACATTAAAAACAGCTTCTCTTATCCTGTAAGTAAGATCTTTATATATTAAATCATTTCCATCGTCTTGTCCGCGTTTTGTCTGCGTTTTGTCTGCATCTTGTCTGCGAATCAACGCCCCGCGTTGATTGATCCCGAAGCGATGTTGTTCGTCGATAATGACATAAGCCAAATTTTTAAATTCAACACTTTTTTGAATAAGAGAATGCGTCCCTATCAAAATCGGGATTTCCCCATTAGCTACCCATTTTAATAATTGAGGACGAGAAATATCTGTCCATTTTGTTCTATCAATTTTTGAAGGGAATTTTTTACAACCGCTTGATGTTATCAACCCAATATTTATCGGCAGATGAGAAAAGTATTGAATGAAAGATTCAAAAAGTTGTTTCGCCAAAATTTCTGTCGGTGCCATATATGCGACTTGCAAATTTCCAACATTTTCTCCCTTTGGTTTTGTTGTTACAACAGAATAGGCGGTCGTTGCAGCAACCACTGTTTTGCCAGACCCAACATCCCCTTCCAAAAGACGGGACATCACCTGCCCGCTTTTAAAATCGTTTAATATTTGTTCAATAGATTTTTTTTGCGAAACGGTCGGTTTAAAAGGAAAGCGGCTAACAAATTCGTCTACCTCTTTTTTTGTTTTTTCTATTTTAAAAGATTCTTTTTGTTGGGCTTCTCTTTTTTGTTTTTGTCGCAAAACTTGGATAAAGAAAATTTCTTCAAAAGAAAATCTTTTTCTCGCTGACAAAGCATCAGATTGTTTCTTTGGAGAATGAATCCAAATCAACGCTGTTTTCAGCTTTGGTAAATTATATTTTTTCAAAATTTCTTCCGGAATGGGATCTTCTATTGCATCCAACAATCCGGATGAAAAAACTTTTTGAACACTGTGATAAATCCACGAGGAAGAAACCCCTTTGCTTTCGGGATATATCGGAATAAAAAAGTGACTACCGTTTTCTTTTTCAAAAAGTCCCGTTTCTAAACCCTCGACTATCTCGTATTCTGGATTAGCCAAATAAGGCTTACCTTTTCTCTCGCTGATAGTTCCTGAAAATTTTGCGTATGTTCCTTCTGGTAACATCTTTGCTATATATGGCTGGCGAAACCAAACAGCTTGAATTGTACCTTCGTTGTCTTCCAGCACTGCTTCGGTCATTGTAATTTTTTTGTAATATGCCTTGGTTGGTTTTATCTTTTTAACCTTGGCATAAATAATTATCTTGTCACCTTTTTTTACATTTTTGGTGTTTTTTGTTTCTTCTGTATCTCCGTAACGAGCAGGGAAATAATAAAGCAAATCCTCAACGGTTTTAAGTCCGATTTTTTTAAGCGCTTTTTTTCGACTGTCTGGTAATCGAGGAAAAATTTCTTCGATTTTTGAGTTTAGATTCATTTGTTACTTTTTATTCATTAAAAAACTGTTTTGGTTCTCCTGATACAAGATGAAAGTGTAGATGCTGTGATTCTTGAAAACTTCCACCGTTAGTTATTATTTTATAGTTACTTCCAAAGAGACCTTTTTCTTTAATAATATCTGTTGCTACTTCAAAAATTTCTTTGATTAAATCTGTATTTTCTAAATCTACAAGTTTTGTTATGTGCTTTTTTGGGATAATGACAATATGAAGCGTCCAGTTCGGTTTTGTATGATAAAAAGCTAAGACATTTTCTGTCTCTTTAATCTTTTCTATCTTTATTTTGTCATTTAAAACAAAATCACAATAAAAATCCTTCGTTATTTCCATGATGTTAAGTATACGCGAAGTAACTACAAATTAGAATATTGTAAAAAAACAATAAACCTATACTGGTATTTTGCAAAATACCAGTATAGGTTTTTAAACAAGCGTAGTATCTAATTATAAAAAAATTAAATGTGTATAAGAATACCGATCGATATTTTTATACACACTTAATTTTTTCAAAAACTTTTTGATACTCCCAACAAAAAAAACGGATGCTTGGGGCATCCGTTGTTAGTTCCAGTCTGTCTCGTCTTGCGAGACAGGTTTGAAATCGGTGGCTTCGATGAAGCGAAGGAATCCGTCCATCTCTTCCATGCTTTTCATGTTGTCAGTTTCTGTTTCCTGCTCCACCATTTTTTCAAAAATTCTGGCGACCTTTTCATAAATAACCATGGTTGGATCGCCAGACTGCGGAACAGTGAGAGAGATGGCATTTCCGCGTGTGCCACAAACAAGAACTCGAAAAGGAATTCGTTTCTTTTTCTTTTTGGGTAAGCGTCTCTTTTCTTTTCTTTGGCGAGCAATCTGTTGCATAGCGCCTCCACTTAAAGGATTTCTTTGGTGGTCCTTTGAGATTTCTCAAGCAAATACAGAACATTTTCAAGAAGGTCATTTGAGGCTTTATCAAGGGGCATCAATTCTTTAATGGTCTTTACCAAAAAGGACGCAACCTGTGGCAATTCTGATTCAATATGAATAAATGTACCATATAACGGATCACAAGAAACAGCGATCCTGCCCTCTGTGGCACTTCCAGCCGGAAAATGTTTACCAATAACCCTTGACCCGTCAGAAAAATCAACAACCACTATCGACATAGGCACCTCCCAATCAAATAATTTAAAAGATGACAATTTCTATATAAAGTAAAGCACGATTGAAAAAGCTCTGCAACAAGCAGAGCTTTTTCAATAAAATTTGTGCACATGCCAGGACCTGCCTGCCGTGTCGTTGCTTTTCTTTTAGAAAAGAGGCAGGCTCGAACCTCTTCAAATCTTTTGAGAAAAGATTTGAAGCAACGACAAACCACCGAGGTATATGGATTAAAATTTCTTGGTGCACACGCCAGGACTCGAACCTGGGACCACGGAGGTATAAGCTCCGCGCTCTACCAACTGAGCTACGTGTGCATTATAAAACAAACTTTATATCAAAAATGCTATTTAATCAAATTTTGATATTTTTTCTTATTACTTAACGCTTACAGCTTATTACTGGCTGGAACAATAAATTCATTTATTGTTCCAGCCATACCCCCATCCCCACGGAAACGGAATCAGATTTTTTGCACCCAAACGTACCCCTAAATATACAATATCACCCATTCCTGGCAAGACATCATTTATACTATTCTTTAATTCTTGATCCGCCAACAATCTTTCTTCCTCGCTTCCCCCCAACCAATAATAAATATCATGCTTGACGCAAGAATCTTTCCAAGATAAATCCAAAATAGCATCCGGCCACATAGAACAACCGTCTGTTTCAAATTCAATGGGAGGAATTTTTCTTCCATTTGCGACTTTTTGTATCTCTTGTTTAACGATTTCAGAATCTACTTTTACATAAGATCTATTCTGTGCTAAATAAAACAAAAGAAAAACAACTAATATGGCAATTAATGAAACTATTTTATTTATTTTCATAATTTAGTTCTCTTTTTGATTTGAAGAAGAAAAATCCAACTACACCAAAAGTTACAACAGGAGAAAGCCATGCTGGAATATGCATTCCAAAACTATCCATCAACATAATTAACCCTAAAAACAAAATAGAATACATCGCTCCGTTTTTCAAATAAACATATTTTTTTATTCTATCCATATTACTTACAGTCATCTGACGCAAAACCAAAGCACCAATTCCATTTCCCAAAACAATCAACGGAACAGACAATGTGAAAGCAAAAGCCCCTAAAACACCGTCAACAGAAAAAGTAGTATCCAAGACTTCCAAATAAAAAATCTTGCTTAAATCAGATAAATTACCCTTTCCTTCTACCAATCTTTTTTCTTCTAATTCTGCGTTTTGTTTAAATCCATGAGTGATGAAAAATGCGGTCGATCCAATAACGGCACCAAATGCCAACATCGGGCTAATCTGCAAAGCGAACCACACAACAACAGACAAAATAACCGAGACTACCGCAAAAAACCAAACACCTTGAGCATGAAAAAACTTTTCACCTTTCAAACCATATTCTTTCGGTTCCAAAAACAACCAGTGAAAAAATAAAAATATCAAAAAAATTCCACCACCGATTAACAAAATCGGTGCAGACTTTTCTACGGCCTCTATTACAGCAGGGTCACTACTAAATGTTGCCATCAAGGCACCGATCGGCCCTAATTCTGGCATCACCGCCCAAACAATCAACCATGGCAACAAACCACGAACAACAACAACCGCAAACAAAAGTCCCCAAAGCAAAAACCATTTGCGGGCTCTTTGCGACATTGTAGAGAGAACCTCTGCATTAACAATAGCGTTATCAATACTGCTGATAATCTCGAAAAGACAAAGGCCAAAAACTGTTAGGAGAATTGAAAAAATAGTCATATTTTAAAAATTAAATTTGCTCTTCTTTTTTAGGCATTATGTTGTTTGCAATCAAAAGATTGTCGAACTCTTCCCTTTCGATTGTTTCTGATTCAATTAATTTTTTTGAAAGATTGTCCAACGCTTTTCTGTGTTCGTTCAAAACTTTTTCAGCCCTCACCAATCCCTCTTGAATAATTCTGGATACTTCGTTATCAACGGCAAAAGCTGTTTTTTCTGAATATTCTTTGTTGGACAAATCGGCACCACCAAACATAATTTTTCCGCCCTGATCACCCAAAGCGACAGGACCGATTTCGTCTGACATTCCATATTTCATCACCATATTTCTTGCCATCGCCGTTGCCACCTGCAAATCATTTGATGGGCCTGTTGTGATATCCCCGAAAATCAATTTTTCTGCGGCATACCCTCCCAATGTCATCGCAATGTCATCCAAAAATTCTTTTTTGTTGTGCAATTTTCTTTCGGTCAAAGGTAGTTTCAATGTATAACCAGCGGCTCTACCTCGTGAAATTATAGAAATTTTGTGAACAGGATCAGAGTGTTCCAAAACAGAAGAAACCAAAGCGTGACCTACTTCGTGATAAGCAGTGATTTCTTTTTCTTTCTTTGAGAGAATGTGGCTCTTTCTTTCGGGACCCAACATCACCTTTTCAATAGATCTGATTAAATCATATTGAGAAACTTTTTGTCTGTCTTCTCTTGCTGCCAAGATTGCTCCTTCATTCATCAAAGAATACAAATCGGCTCCGGAAAATCCGGGGGTTCTTTCTGCAATCACAACCAAATTTACATCTTCGGCAAACGGTTTTTTTCTGGAATGGATTTTCAAAATTTCTTCTCTGTCTTTTCTGTCTGGCAAATCGACAACCACCCTTCTGTCAAAGCGGCCAGTTCTCAAAAGTGCCGGGTCCAAAACATCTGGTCTGTTTGTAGCTGCAATGACAATAACTTTTTCGTTTGGTTCAAAACCATCCATCTCGACAAGAATTTGATTAAGGGTTTGTTCTCTTTCGTCATTACCGCCACCCATTCCACTACCTCTTACTCTACCGACAGCATCAATCTCGTCAATAAAAATAATTGCTGGAGCAGATTGTTTTGCCATTTTGAATAAATCCCTGACACGACTTGCTCCGACACCAACAAACATTTCAACAAATTCTGATCCAGAAATTGAAAAGAAAGGCACACCGGCTTCTCCGGCAACAGCCTTTGCCAACAAAGTTTTCCCTGTTCCAGGGGCGCCCATCAAAATCAAACCTTTTGGAATTTGTGCTCCGATATCCAAAAACTTTTTCGGATTTTTTAGAAAATCAACAATCTCTACCAATTCTTCTTTTGCTTCTTTTACGCCAGCCACATCGGCAAAAGTAATTCTTTGTTTTTTATCTTTTGGGTCAATAATTCTTGCCTTTGATTGTCCAAAAGAAAATGCTTGCATGCCGGCACCTTTTACCTGACGGGTCATAAACCATACCAAGAAAATTATAAAGAAAAGTGGTAACAAAAATGGTGCCAAGTTTACCAGCCAAAAAGTAAACCCTGTTGGATTGTTGACCTCTATATTAACCGCGTTTAATTGTTCCGCTGTTACACCATAATTAGTGAATGTTTCGGACAAAGAGGACTCTACTTCTTTTTTTGAAACTTGTTCTTTGCCATTGTTCAGAATGATTTTCAATTTGTCGCCCTCTACATTAATTTCTTTTACTTCCCCTGCCTTGATACTTGAAACCAAATTTGAAATAGTGACATCTTCAATAACGCTGTTTTTTTCTGAAACATAAGAGTAGACAGAGAGCACCAAAAACAAAATAAGGATTGCTGTCAAAAAATTATTGAAAAACTGCAACGGAACACTTTTTTCAATTGTTTTTTTAGTCTTACTTTCTTTTTTATTTTTAGAATTTTTTAGTATTTTCATCCCGTTAGAGACCCGACCGCCGTCACTTCAAAGCAACGACTATTGGGTTATTAACTCATAATGCTTTATTAATGTTTCGTGCTATATATCAATACTATTGATTCTGGCTTTGGCGGGCACGACAGTCTACCTAGGACAGGCATATTTTAAATTAAATTTAGTAATGTCTTAAATTATATGTAATTTATACTTTCCAGAAGAAACAACCTAACGTCTCTAACGGGATTCATAAGATTATTATACATAAAGAGAAACAAAACAAAAAGCCGTCCGGAACTTTTCGCAAAAAGTTCCGGACGGTCTTATTCAATTCAATCAACAAATTTGACGATGAGTTCGTTATCGCCATAATCAAAGTTAAGGTGTTCTTTCCATTTAATATCAATGTCTCGAAAAACGCAAGAGAGCTTTTCGCCAATTCTTCTACAAAAACGAGTCCCACTTCCCCTCATATCCAACGAAGATGATTTTTCCCCGTTTTTAAAATCAGTTATAATTTTACTGACAAGAGAATCTTTGTATCTTTCAAAAAAACGATCGGTTGCAAGATCAAAAAGTTTTTCCGCTTCATCAAATGGCATAACTTTGTAAACAGTATCACCCACAGGCACCTCCATTCAAAATTTTCGAAATCAATCTAATCTGCCTACAATATACAAAAAACATTCAATAAATGCTAGTATAAATCGAATTTTTAATTTTTAAACTCTGAATTACGAAACTCACTATTATTTTATGGATCACTTCGCTTCGCTCGTGAAGACGGACGAAAAAGCTTTGCTTTTTCGTCCGCTAACGACAGCCCCGCTGTCGTCTTCGCGAGCTTTAGCGAAGCGATCCAGAAGTTTCGTAATTCAGGGTTTAAAAAATATTGTTTCTTGATACTTGATACTTACTACTCTATACTTATTTCATGACTACATATGTCAAAAACAGAAAAGCCTCGTTTGATTACGAGATCTTGGAAAAATTCGATGCCGGCATCGAGCTTTTTGGTTTTGAAGTAAAAGCGATAAAATCAGGCAAAGGCAATATAGAAGGGTCCCATGTAACAGTGAGAGGAAATGAAGCATTCCTATTAAATGCCAATATACCGCCATATCAAACAGAAAACACACCAACAGATTATAACCCAGAGAGAAACAGGCGGCTTCTTTTAACCAAAAAAGAATTAGGTGAATTGGCAGGACTTGAATCTCAGAAAGGATTGACGATAGTACCAATTTCGATGTATAATAGTAAAAGAAAGATAAAGATAGAAATCGCTGTTGTACGCGGAAAAAAGAAATTTGATAAGAGAGAATCGATAAAAAAGAAAGATACAGAGCGTGATTTAAGACGAGAAATTAAAGAAAAATTTTAAAAAATTTTTCCGATTCAAGATTTAAGATTTATGATTTAAGAAAGTTCATTGAAAAAATACAGAAGAATTTCGGTCATTCGCTTGCCACATCTAATCATACTCGTCTTGCTTGCAATTCGGGACAAACATTCGATTGAGCTTCGGTTCATTCCGGGTGGAATGGATGTGGCAAGGGGATGATCGGCCTAGACATTTGGTTTCTTCTTATATGTGCAAAGTCGAAATGAGTAATTCGTAAAAAGGCTTAATAAAGATAAGTGCAAACTTGTCACAAAAAGCAAAGGCTGTGGTTTCACCATACTTTGCTCCAGCATTCGCTTTAGCTTAAGCTGGCGGTCAATCTGTTGATGTTTGGTAAACAGAATGATTGTCATATCACCAAACTAGAAAATAAAACTTCTTCGCTTTATTTTCAAAATCAAGAAGATCGAGATTTTAAGGTTTTGTTTATTTATTACTTAACTTCTTTAAAAACCAAAAAATATCCTACACTTTGTAGACTCATATAAGAACGCTATTTGCACGCGAGTTCGATTCTCGCCACTTCCACAATTTAAAAACACTGCCTTTAAAGGCAGTGTTTTTAAATTGTGGAAGTGAGCAAGGCAACTGCTTGCCTTGCGTGCGAGAATCGAAAGTCGGAACATGTAACACACACTCTCTATAAATCCAAATATGTATTACCTTGTTTTTTCAAAAAATTAACTTCAGCATCATTAATTTCTTTAGCCCTTTCAGCCCCTAAATAATCACTCAAAAAAATAGTCCGTATATCAAACAAAGTCATCCCGTCTTTTATACGATTATCCACCGATCCTCCTGACATACTTTTTTGATAAGATGCATTATAATCTGCCACAGCTAATATAAGAGCGCAGGATTCTTCTTTTGTTATTTCCAAAACATATTTATCATTGAATTGATCCTGAAACATTTTAGATTCGGACATAATAGATTCATCTGATTTATGTAATTTCTCAGCAGCAATTTTGCAAAGATCATTCGACGCAACCAAATTACTTCGTGAATAATAGTAATATCCTCCTGCAATCAATATTCCAACCACAACCAAAATACCTATTAAACCAAAACCTTTGTCTTTCGTATTCTTTACTTTAGTAATACTTGTAATGACAAATGAAAGCACCAACAAAATACCCAGAATATATATTATTTTCTCTAAAGCCTCTTTGATTTCTGGGCCACTTCCTAAATCAAGTACTAAAAAAATTCCTGATACAGCAATAGCGATAAGTGCCAATATTGAGAAAACCGTCAATATAGAATTTATCTGATTTTTCATAATATCTAATTTGATTAACAATATGTAATAAATATATAATAACCAATATTACTGAATTAAACCACAGGCCCTATCCCCTTTTAATATTCCTGTTTTGATATTAATG
>Ga0156039_127_pt1 | contig 10389 bp, 4 predicted proteins | sample RifCSPlowO2_02_FD_107692 | JGI IMG/M metagenome (GOLD analysis project Ga0156039, IMG submission 107692) | Candidatus Campbellbacteria bacterium RIFCSPLOWO2_02_FULL_35_11
AAATATGATTGACGGAGTTAACAAACCTTTTGAAAAGAAATTAATTCTTGAAGGAGTTGGATTCAAGTCAGATGTAAAAGGAGGAAGTTTGAATTTGGCACTGGGATTTTCACACGAAGTTACAGTCCCGATTCCAGCAGGATTGACAGTAACAGCAGAAAAAAACAATATTACCGTTAGTGGAATTGATAAGGAATTGGTTGGACGCTTTACAGCAGATATTAGAGCCAAGAAAAAACCGGAACCTTACAAGGGTAAAGGATTCAGATACGACAAGGAGGTAATCAGAAGAAAACAAGGAAAGAAAACAGCTTAAGATAATCCGAATGACCCGAATTAAAATCCAGATGCCACGAATAGTCACAAATACGAATATATTCGGATAAATTCGTAATTTGGGGAATTAGGATATAATTTGTAGTATTCGGATTATAATAATAAATTTAAAAAAGATGGACAAGTCAATTATAAAAAAAGAAAAAAGAACCAGAAGGCATAACAGAATTAGAGCCAAAGTTAAAGGCACTAATGAAATGCCCAGATTAAATGTGTTTAAATCAAATACAGCTCTTTATGCTCAGATTATTGACGACACAGCAGGAAAGACTTTGGTTTCACTTTCTTCAAACGAAGTAAAAGGAAAAGTAGGTTTGGATAAAGCAAAACAAGTAGGAGTAGAAATTGCAAAATTGGCTGGAACAAAGAAAATTAAAAAAGTTGTTTTTGACAGAGGAGGATATATTTACACAGGAAAGATTAAAGCATTGGCAGAAGGAGCAAGAGAGGGAGGTTTAATTTTTTAATAAATTAAAAAATAATATTTAAATATTTAAAAATTTAAATATATATAAAAATAAAAAATGGAAAAACAAGAAGAAAAAAATAATATCGTTGCCGAAGAAGTGGCTTCAGAAAACACTGTAGAAGTGACTGCTTCTCCTGTTGTTGAAAATGGCGCAAAAGGTGACTTTTCTTCAAGAAGACCTCCATTCAAGAAAAACATCAGATCAAAAAAACCAAGAACAGGAAGACCTGAAAGAGCAAAGCCTGAATTTGACCAAAAAATTATTGATATCAGAAGAGTTACCCGTGTAGTTAAAGGAGGTAGAAGATTCAGTTTTAGCGTGGCAATGATTCTTGGTAACAAGAAAGGATCTGTTGGTGTTGGGTTGGGTAAAGCAACTGACACATCTTTGGCTATTGAGAAGGCGATGAGAGACGCTAAAAAGAAAATGATCAGAATAAAGTTGACCGATAAAATGTCTATTCCTTATGAAACAAGAGCAAAGTATTGTACTTCTGATATTGTAATCAGACCAGCAAAAGGAAAGGGAGTTGTTGCGGGAAGCTCGGTTAGAAATGTTTTGGAATTGGCAGGAATTACAGAAGTGGGAGGAAAAATTCTTTCACGAAGTAAAAACAAGATCAATAATGCGAGAGCAACTGTTCAAGCTTTGTCAGTATTCAAAGCTTAAAATTTCCAAAATCGGCACATTTCGGTTTTGTTTTGTGAAAAATGTCGGTCGTCGTAATTAAAATACGCCTTCCTCCATTTTCCCCAAAACAAAACCGAACTGCACTCGATTTTGAAAATTTTAATTAAATATAAACTAAACATGCAAATTCACGATATAAAAAAGAATAAAGCCAATAAGAAAAGTGTTCGTGTTGGGCGTGGTGGAAAGAGGGGAAAGACCTCTGGAAAAGGACACAAAGGACAAAAGGCTAGAACTGGTAACAGCACAAGACCTGAAATCAGGGACATGATTAAAAAGATACCTAAACTAAGAGGTTATCGTTTTAAGTCTTTCAGAGAAAATGCTTCTCCTGTAAATTTGTCTGCTTTGGATAATGTATTTTCAAATGGTGATAAAGTTACTCCAAAGATTTTGATTAAAAATGGTTTGGTAAGACTAAAAAGTGGAAAAACTCCAGCGGTAAAAATTTTGGCAACTGGTGAAATAACAAAGAAAATCGTTGTTAGCGGTTGTGCATTTTCACAAACAGCAAAAGAAAAGATTGAAAAAGCAGGAGGGGTAATTAAATAAACACAGTTTATTTAATTACAATTTCGAATTTCTAATTTCGAATTTCGAAATTGAATCGAAATTCGAAATTAGAAACTAAAAATTAGGCAATGAATTTCACGAACAAACTAAAATTAATATTCCAAGATAAAAACCTAAGGACAAGAATTTTTTACTTGCTTGGTTTTTTGGTTGTGTTCAGGGTTTTGGCGGCTATCCCAGTTCCAGGAGTAGATGCACAAAAATTGACAGAGTTTTTCTCAAATAATCAATTCTTCGGTCTTTTGAATGTTTTCTCTGGTGGTGGTCTATCAACACTTTCTATTATCATGCTCGGAGTAGGGCCTTATATTACCGCTTCTATTATTATGCAGTTGATGACAATGATGTCAGAAAGATTAAAAGCTTTGTATCACGAAGAGGGGGAGGCTGGTAGAAGAAAAATCAGTCAATATTCAAGAATTTTGACTATTCCATTGGGAATATTGCAAGGTTTCGCCTTTTTAAATTTGTTACAAAACCAAGGTGTTTTGGGTGAATTGAGTAACTTTCAAATGATTGCAAATATTGCTGTTATAGTAGCAGGATCAATGTTGTTGGTTTGGATGGGAGAATTGATGTCAGAATATGCTATCGGTAACGGTGTCTCAATAATTATTTTTGCTGGTATCGTTGCGAGTTTGCCAACAGTAATCGGTCAGATGATTTATACTTTTGATATTGCTCAATTGCCCGTATATATTGCTTTCTTGGCAGTGGGACTTTTGATTATCGCCGGAGTAGTGATAGTAACAGAAGCAGAAAGACCTATTCCAATCAATTATTCAAAGAGAGTGAGGGGTGGAAAAGTTTATGGCGGTGTTTCTACATACTTGCCCTTGAGAGTTAACCAAGCTGGTGTTATCCCAATCATTTTTGCACTTTCAATTTTGTTGTTTCCTCAAATGATTTTCAGTTTTTTGGCACAAACAAGTAACGAAACAGTAAAAAATATTTCTGATTTTGTTTTGAATATTTTGGCGAACAGTTGGTTTTATGCTGTTATGTATTTTATCTTTGTATTTTTGTTTACTTATTTCTATACTGCTGTTACTTTTGATCCAGAAGCAATTGCAACTAATTTGCAAAGAAACGGAGCATTCATTCCGGGAATCAGACCGGGGACACATACTTCTCAATATATTGCAAAAGTTTTGACAAGAATTACATTGGTGGGGGCGTCTTTCCTTGGTTTCATTGCCGTTCTACCTTTGATTATGAAAGGACTTACCGGAATTACATCTTTGGCAATTGGCGGTACCGCATTATTGATTGTTGTCTCTGTCGTGCTTGATTTGATCAAGAAAGTAGACGCACAAGTTTCTATCAGAGAATACTAAAAATAAGATTTTGTAAAATTAAAACAGGTGGGAGATTTTAAAAATTTCCCACCTGTTTTTGTTTTGCAGGCCAAGATATTTCGTCGGACGTCGGACGTCCGACGGTTTTTTTAAAAAAAGAGGTAGTGATTCAAAATGAAGCCGTGGATTGCTTCGTCGAGTTGAATTTTTTGTTTTTGTAAAAACAAAAAATTCAACTCTTCTCGCAAAGACAAAGTTGGGCAAAGCCCAACTTTGTCTTTGCGAGCGAAGCGAAGCAATCCACATCGTCATCGTCGTCTTTGCGAACGAAGTGAGCTTCGGATTTTTTAGGCAAAAAATTCGGAGCAATAAATCCACATCATTTCGTTGTTATATCGTTATGGATCACTAAGAATAAACACTAAACCCTATACGCTAAACCCTAAACCCTAAACCCTAACCCACCGCTGTTATCAACAGAAAATAACAGAAAAAAAAGCAAAATCCTGTGATAATATATAGGTATATATCAAAATAGCAACGGTTCTGCCTGGTGTTTTTATCTTATGGATAATTCAAAGATTTTCATCACATTTTTCATAATTTTTTTCTTCGTCTTTGGCAGAGGACTGGATTTTGTTGTTTCCGGTTTCAATAACATAAACGAACAAAGTCAAAGAGTGTCAAAAGAATCAGTTGCTACTGATTTTTACCATTCAGTTAATTACACTCTAAACACAATCAACTCTGAATTGGACAATTTGGTTTCAAATATCAATGAAGAAACAAAATCTACTTTGGATGACATAGAAATCATTTTAACCAGCATCACCAAAAGAACTAATTTCGCAACAAAAGAATCATTAGCTCTGGTTTCTATTCCTAATTTTAATTTTAATATTACTGAACAATTTGCAGTTACATGGTATCGAAAAGTATCAGGACTTTTCGGAGGTGATAGTCAAAAGTCGATAGTCGATAGCACAGACGAAAAATTAATCACGTCAGAGACCACGACTACCTCTGGTGGTTTGTCTCTAACAGGGCAGACAGTTGACGGTGTGAACGAAGACGAAGTTTCGCAAAGCGAAACTTCGTCCAACAATCAACCAACAACCCCGTTAGAGACCACGACTGTCTCTGACAGTCTGTCTCTAACGGGGCAAGCAACAACTCAGAATTCCACCGTTCGTGAAATCGTCAAAGAGACCGTAGTAGAAAGAGTCATCCAAGCATCAGGCATCACACTGGAAGACTTACAAAAATTAAACAATGAATTAAGACAAGAAATCTACAAAATCTCTGCTAACACCGGTTCTCAAATCAACAATGTCTACCAAGTAGTCTCTGCCACAAACAACATCGACAATCTAGGCGGTGTCACTATCTACGACTCTAACATCACCAACTCAAACATCTCTGGCACCAACTCTTCTTTCACCAACAGCACAGTTGAAACCCTAACCATAACCGGAGCAACAACTCTCTCCGGCGCTCTAACCGGCACAACAGGTGCATTTACCGGTAATCTCTCCACAGCAGGACAACTATCAATAACAGGAACAGCCACATCCACCGCAACAGGTGACTTTGCTTTTGACACCAACACTTTTTACATCGATTCAATCAACAACCGTGTAGGAGTAGGATCAACCACACCTTCAGACTCTCTTTCAGTAAACGGAGCAACATACCTTGCACCAATATCAGCACCATCAGTCACAACCGACAGACTTTACAATATTTCTAATGATCTATACTGGGGTGGTAATCTTTTATCAGGTTCTGCCGTTGGTAACTGGACATCCAACGGTACTGATATTTGGAGACCAAGTGGAAATGTTGGGATTGGAACAACTTCGCCTTACACAAAACTCGCAGTAGACGGAACATTCAGAGCAGGAACAACAACCATCAACGGTTTAATTTCTCAAACAGGTTTGGGCGGTTCGACTTATTTAGGTGAAGGAGCTGGAATTAATGATGATTTGGTAAATAGAAAAAATGCAGGCTTTGGATATCAGTCTATATATTCTAATACCTCAGGAAACCAACTTACAGCGATTGGGTATAGATCTCTTTACTCAAATACCACAGGATTGAATAATACAGCAAATGGATATTCGACTCTTTACTCTAATACTGATGGTTATGATAATACCGCAAGCGGAGCCTTTTCTCTTTACAGCAATACTACAGCTGGTGCCAATGTCGCTACTGGGTATGCTTCTATGTATTACAATACTACGGGGGAACAAAATACCGCTACCGGCTATTATTCTCTCTATCATAATATTACAGGTTCAAATAATTCTGCTTTTGGTATTGATGCCGGTCGTTTTATTGCAAATGGAACAACAGAAAACACCACAGGGGATTACAATGTATTTATAGGTCCACAAACCAAAGCCCTTGCCGACAATGACCAAAACGAAATTGTCATCGGCTACAATGCCACAGGAGTCGGAAGCAATTCGGTTGTTTTGGGTGCCGACACAATTACAAAAACAATTTTGAAGGGGAATGTGGGAATCGGCACCACTTCACCTTTTGCAAAACTATCTGTCAAAGGAGCAGGAACAACCACAGGTGTAAACTTTCAAACAACCAATTCAAACGACACTCCGTTGGTGACTGTTTTGGATAGTGGGAATGTTGGGATCGGGACGGCGAGTCCGGGAGCAAAGTTAGATGTTGTTGTAGCCACTACCCAAGCGTTAAGAGTTGAGAGAGGGAATGGGGGGACTATTGGTCAATTTGTTGGGAGCGGCTATTCAACAACTCTGGATATCCAAGATAATGTTGGAAGTGTTTTACTTTTAAAGTCTGGCTCGGGAGATATTCTTGGTTTATCAGCTAACAGTGCAACTCCTCATTTGGCAATAACAACCACTGGTAACGTCGGCATCGGCACCACCTCACCATTTAGAAAGTTGAGTGTGGAGGGTAGTGCGTGGATAAGTGGTGATTTAACGATATCAGGATTAACTGCAACTTCAACAATCAGTGCCACCGTTTTCAATTCAACTGACACAGCCAACGGAGGCTACTCAATCGGAGGTAATAAAATTCTTTATGCGAGCTCAACAAATCATTCAACACTGGTGGGGATGGGGGCGGGTAATTCGATGTTATTCGGAAACCAAAATACAGCCTTAGGTTATCAATCTCTATTTAGTGCTGATACTACAAATAGTAATACAGCAACAGGGTATCAGGCAGGATATTCTCAAACAGGAGGTAATAATAATTCATATTTCGGTTTCCAGTCAGGATATGACAATATCTCAGGGGGGGAAAACTCATATTTTGGAACACATGCAGGCTATGGAAATACCACAGGTTCTAACAATACGGTTTTAGGAAATTACGCCAACGAATTTAGCACAACAGGATCAGATAATGTCGTTGCGGGTTATGCCGCTAATTACTACAATCAATCAGCCACATCAACTGTTGCTATTGGTTCTATGGCGGGTATGGGAGTATTTGGTCAATCTTACAACCAAAACGGAGTATTTATCGGATATCAGGCGGGTTATGGTCTGACAACAGGAAACAATAATTTACTTCTTGGATACAAGGTTGGAGATAATCTAACCACAGGTTCAAGTAATATCGTCATCGGCTATGACATAGATTCTCCAACCGCCACCAACAGCAACACATTAAACATCGGTAATTTAATCTTTGGGACAGGAATAGATGGAGCAGGAACGACTTTATCAAGTGGAAATATCGGCATCGGCACTACCTCACCTTTTGCAAAACTTTCTGTAAATCAAGATGTCGGAGATGTTGGTTTTGCTGTGGGTTCTTCAACCGCAACAAATTTTATTGTTGATAAATATGGAAGAGTGGGCATCGGAACAAATTCTCCAGCTTACAAGCTTGATGTAAATGGTACAGCAAATTTTTCAGGGGCAGTTACCGGTATTGCTTTAAATGAAATAGAAGATTTAGAAGTGGACAAAGTATTTACTATGGCAAATAAGGTTTTGACTTGGAGATTTACTAATCCTGCCGGAGGAATGATGTGGGATTGGACAGGTAATGCTACTGGTCATTTATTTGAGTTAAATCAAAATACAGGAAATCCTGGTGCCGGGACACATCTTGCTCATATTCAAGCAGAAGACAACGACATCCTTTTAATGCACTTGGTTCATACTGGGACTCCAACACCTGGTTATTTTAGTATTGATTCGACGAATGATTCTTCATCAGCTGGCGATATATTTTTTGTTAATTCTGCTAGAAACGTCGGCATTGGCACCACCTCACCTTTTGCAAAACTTTCCGTTGTCGGAGATGTTGTTGCCGACTATTTCAATGCAACTTCAACCACAGCAACTTCAACTTTTGCTGGTGGAATCAGACTTTCAACATCAGGTAGAGGTTTGGAATTCCCAGATGGAACAATTCAAAATACTGCTGGTGGGGGCGGAGGAATGTCAATCGGCGGATCAATCACTAGTGCCACCCAAGGCTCGGTGCTTTTTGCCGGAACTAATGGAGCTTTGACTCAAGATAATACTAACTTCTATTGGGATGATACGAATAATAGGTTGGGGATTGGAACAACTTCTCCAAACGAAGCGTTGACTGTTGAATATGGAGTTTTGAGCTTAAAAGAACAAGGCGGAGAGCCTGATGTTGATACTGGATATGCAAAGATTTTTGCAAGAGGAAGTGGAGATGATTTATATACAAAGCTTTTGATTCACTCTGATGAAGTAGATGGGGGAACGACATTTGTAGATAGTTCTGACTCTAATCACACCTTGACTCCGTTCGGAGATGTTCATCATGAAACAGATCAACAAAAATTCGGGGCAAGTTCCATTTATTTTGATGGCTCTGGTGATTATATAGATACAGATAGTAGTTCTGATTTTGGATTCGGTGTCGGTGACTTTACTATGGATTTTTGGTATTATCCTAGCGCATTTAATTCAAATCAATATCTTTTAGATTTGGGTAGTAACGGCGGGTCTATTTCTTTAGCTTCTGGAAAATTAAGGTATTATAATGCATCATTAGGACTCGGAAGCTCTTTGTACACAGGTGGTCCGACTCTTTCTGTCGGCAATTGGTATCACATAGCTTTTGTGAGAAGTGGTGGAATAACAACAGGATATGTCAATGGTGTATCCTATGCTTCTGCTTCAGACGCAAGAAATTATCCTACAGCAGTTCTTCATCTATCAAAATACGGGGGTGGAACATATTATACAAATGGCTATATGGATGAAATCAGGGTGTCTAAGGGCATTGCAAGATGGACATCAGATTTTATTCCGCCCACCACTCCTTATTCTACATCTGCAACAGATTCAACAAAAGGGTTATTTTATAAAAATGAATACGGAAGCACATTAGTAGTGGGATCGCCTTGGACTACTATAGCATCAGATTTATATGTAGATTCTGGTTATGATGTTGGAATAGGCGAAACAACCCCAACAGCCTATCTCCATCTTGGAGCTGGTACCGCCACTGCAGGTACTGCCCCTCTAAAACTCACCAGTGGAACAAGTCTAACCACTCCCGAAGCCGGAGCCTTTGAATTTGACGGCACTGATCTGTTCTTCACTCCGAACTCAACTCGAGAAACTATCGCCTTTATGAGCGATATCTCAGGAGCAGCTCATGATGAAGTCACACTAACAAACTCTCCAGCTACCTATGACTATCTCACAATCTCCGGCCAAGCCATCACTCTGGCTCAAATAGATCTGACAACCGATGTCACCGGAACTCTTCCTGTTGCTAATGGCGGAACTGGACTTAATACTAGCGCTTCTACCGGAGTTCCATATATCACAGCTGGAACTTGGAGCGTAGATACAAACTATCTAGGATTAACTCATGGAGGAACTAACGCCAGCCTGACTGCTAGTAATGGTGGAATCGTCTATTCTACCGCTTCAGAATTGGCAATCCTTTCCGCTAATGCCAATGCAGGCTTAGCGTTGGTTTCTGGAGGAGCCGGAGCTCCGACTTGGTTTGCTCCAACTACAGGTTCAGTTCTTTTTGCCGGAACTAATGGAGCTTTGACTCAAGATAATACTAACTTCTATTGGGATGATACGAATAATAGGTTGGGGATTGGAACGGCAAGTCCAAATGAAGCATTGACTATTAATGGAACATTAAGCTTGCAGGAACTAGGGGCTGATCCAAGTGTTTCATCAGGTTATGGAAAAATTTTTGCCAGAGCGGGTGGAACTGCTGACTCATTCACTAAACTTTTAATAAGTTCAAATACTACTGATGGAAGCGTTGTATTTGATGATGGCTCTAGTTCTTCACATGGTATAACTGCTAATGGAAATGTTCATCATGAAACCGATCAGCATAAGTTTGGAGGAAGTTCAATATATTTTGATGGAAGCGGTGACTATCTGAGCGTACCAGATAGCACAGATTTTGATTTTGGAAGTACGGCGTTTACTCTTGATGTATGGGCATATATAACCACATATTCTGGAAACCCGACTATTCTTAGCAAAGCACAAAACGGAGGTTCTTTTGCTGGTTGGTATTGGAGAGTTAGCGCAGGTGGTAAACTTAATTTTTTGACGACAAATAATTCTGTCATAGCAGCTTCGACAGGTTCCGTTCCTCTAAATACCTGGACACATTTAGCAGTTGTTTATGACGGAACAAATATCAAGTTATATATTGATGGAGTGCAAGACGGAAGTGGCGCAGTGGCTAGCATTCAAAATTATGCAGAAAGTTTGAAAATCGGATATTTATCAGTCGGAACTCCTCTGCCTTTGAATGGTTATTTGGATGAGATCAGGATTTCCAAGGGGACTGCTCGCTGGACGGCTAATTTTACTCCACCATCAAGTCCTTATTTGGATAACTCAAATAAAGGACTCTTCTATAGGAATGACCTAGGTACTATTTTGAATGTCGGCTCTCCATGGACTACGAACGGATCTAATGTTTATGTTGATGTAGAAAACATCGGCATCGGCACCACATCACCTTTTGCAAAACTTTCCGTT
>Ga0156039_118_pt1 | contig 9124 bp, 3 predicted proteins | sample RifCSPlowO2_02_FD_107692 | JGI IMG/M metagenome (GOLD analysis project Ga0156039, IMG submission 107692) | Candidatus Campbellbacteria bacterium RIFCSPLOWO2_02_FULL_35_11
ATTAGAGAGTTTCCGTGACTATCTACGGCTGTGGCACCCAAGTCGCTGTAGGCAGTGTTGATTTCGATTGTGGCTGGGTTGTTGCCGGTGATGGTAATTACGGGAGGGGTTGTTTCAGCAGAAACATCTTCCGAAACAGAAGCTGAGTTATTTAACCCTTCCAAAGCCTGTAGTCTTGCTTCCAATTCATTTAATCTATTTTCAAGACCTGATACTTTTGCAATTAATTCTTGAACACTAGTCCAAATCTCTTTAATAGAATTTACAAGAACCGCAGTCAACTTTGGATAATCAAGGTTCATGATGTTACCGTCATTGTCGTGTCCAATGACTTCGGGAATTAACAAGTCAACTTCTTCTGCGATGAATCCGATTTGTTTTGTTCCGTTTTTAATAAAGTCTTGTTTCCAATCAAAAGATACTGGTCTTAGGTTCATTACTGTATCTAAACCATATGTTAGGTCAGTGATGTTTTCCTTGTATCTTTCAGATGATGCTCCGCAGGCGGTGGTTGATGTGGCTAGTTCGCCAGTGCTTGTTTTGGCACAAAGGTAATAGCCTGTTCCGTCGTTTGGTAGAGCGTTAAATGCGACCGTGCCGTTTACGGTTAGTTTGTAGTTTGGAGAAGATGAAGCAATGCCTATATTACCGGTTGAAATTGTTGTGCCTGTTCCGTCAATTCCTGTTCCAAAGATTAGGTTGCCGATTGAAAGTTGGTTTGAGGCAGTAGCAGAAGGAGCATCAATATCGTAACCAATAATTAAGTTGCTTGCTCCGGTAGTTAAATTATTTCCTGCTTGATAACCAAGCAATATATTATTAGCTCCTGAAAGACTTTCGCCTGAATTATATCCGGCACCGTAACCGATAGCGACAGTATTTGAGGATGGTTCTGCATACAATGATTGATAACCAATAGCTACTGAATTAGCGGCAATCGCTCCATATATTGATCTATATCCAATAGCAACATTGTTATTACCAAGTGGATTTGCCATGACACCAAGAGCCACATTGCTTGAATAATTAGAACCACCAGCACCAACTAATGCCCACAAACCAACCGCCACGTTATTTGAACCAGTCGTGTTGAATTGCAATGCACTTTCACCAATAGCAAGATTGTTATTACTTGTAAAATCATCATTTACACCGGCTCCACTTCCCATAAAAATTGAGCTTCCTGTTCCTGTGATTGCTATTCTTCCATCAACTACCAAAGGATAAGTTGCAGATGTGGCGCTTGTCCCTATTCCCAAAGAGTTATTCGTATTATCCCAAAAGAGATTCGTATTACTTTGAGCCAGTACTCCGGAAGCACCAGCAAAAAGCACTGAGCCTTGAGTGGCACTGGTGATGGATCCACCAATTGACATTCCTCCACCCAAAGCGGCGGTAGTTTGAATCGTTCCATCTGGGAATTCCAAACCTCTACCTGATGTAGGAAGTTTAATACCCCCTGCAAATGTCGATGTTGCTGTTGTTGAAGTTGCAGTAAAATATGAGCCGACGATTTCTCCGACGACGGATAGTTTTGCGTATGGTGAGGTGGTGCCGATGCCGACGTTGCCAACTTGACTAATTACAAACTTAGGGTTTGTGCCAGCTCCATCCTGAGCGATTCTAAAACTTCCGTCGCTATCTACTAAGCCAAAATCCCATTCATATTCTGAACCGTCGTTTACAAGTTTCAACATTAAATTATTTAAAGAAGAACTAGCTCTAAATTCTCCGATAGCGAGATTGCCGACATCAGCTTGAACACTTAATTTTGCTGTTGGATTCGTCGTTCCAATACCAACATTATTCATAAAATATCCGCCGCCCGCACTAGTTACTCTGAACATTTCAGATCCGGCATTACTAAAATTAATAAAGTTACCAGTATAAGTAGCTCCACCATTGGCCATTGAAATATCGATAGCATTTAACGATTTTGTTCCGCTTGTTCCACTATCATATGCTTTGAAATATGAATTATTTTGATCCCCGGAACCGCTGTCAGCAATATAAAATGGTCTTAAAGAACTCGTACCGGTTCCATCACCTGTGATTTCTACTCGATAAGCACCGCTGGTAGTGTTATTGGTACTGTCCATTACCGCTTTGTAATTCCAGCCAAATGGTTCACTCGAAGACGCTGTTACTGAACCATGTGAATTGACTTTGAATCTTTGTGTTCCAGCATTATTAAAATCCAAGAAATCCCCAGTGAATGAGCCTGAACCATTGGCCATGTTGGCATAGAAGAGATCATTTGATTTGGCTGATGTGCTGTGATTATAACTAATGCCGATTGCCGTTCCATCATCATAAATTGATACCGGTGCCGAATCCAGATTTGGATCAACTGCAATACTTAAACCTATATTTCCAGATTGAGATAAATAAGCACTGAATATAGCCATTGAAATATTGGAAACATAAACATCGGTACCATGAAATGCATTATTTTCCTTAGGATGAGAATAAAATCCTCCATAAGCCAAAGCTGTTCCACCTGACGAAATATTGAACTTTTGTTCCTCAGCATTATAAAAATTCAAGAAATTTCCTTCAAAAGTTCCCGATCCGTTGGCGAAATTCATATTGATTCCATCCCCAGAAAATGCAGATGTGTTTTGTCCTAAAGCAAAAAGATTTCCTGTTGTAATAACAGTGTCCAATATGCCCAATTTTCCGAATGGTGTGGTTGAACCAATTCCAACATTACCAGTGTTGTAATAAATATTCGAACCTGATGTTGTCCATTGGCTGGCACCACCCGCAGCTGTTGTCTGAATCGTTCCATCTGGGAATTCCAAACCTCTACCTGATGTAGGAAGTTTAATACCCCCTGCAAATGTCGATGTTGCTGTTGTTGAAGTTGCAGTAAAATATGAGCCGACGATTTCTCCGACGACGGATAGTTTTGCGTATGGTGAAGTCGTTCCAATACCAATATTACCACTTGATAGCGTTGTTCCTGTTCCGTTGATATTTGTTCCGTAAATTAAGTTTCCAATATTTAGTTGATTTGAGGCGGTGGCTGAAGGGGCGTCGATGTTATAACCGATCATAATATTTGAACTTCCTGTAGTAACATTGTCACCAGCCTGATTTCCTAAAAATAAATTATTTGATGCTGTTGTCACACCATAACCAGCACGGTATCCCAATCCAATATTGTAATTCCCGGTTGTTTTGGAATACAAAGAGTTTTGACCAATGGCGACATTAAGAAAACCTGTTGTGTTGGAATATAAAGCGGTTTGACCAACAGCGGTATTGCCGTATCCTGTTGTATTATTTAACAGAGTCTGATCTCCAATAGCAGTGTTTCCTGATCCTGTTGTGTTAAACCACAAAGTAAAAAATCCAACAGCGGTATTATTCCAACCTTCAGTGTTATTGTACATAGACCAATAACCATTTGCAGTGTTGTCGCCTCCAGTAGTATTTGAATATAGTGTTTGATAACCAAAAGCACTGTTCCCCCCCCCTGTGGTATTTAAATATAGCGCTCTATAACCCAAAGCACTATTATCATATCCTGTAGTATTAGAATATAAAGATTGATAACCAACTCCTGTATTATAACTCGAGTCCCAAACGGATGTCGCAGTACTTCCCATTGTAAAGTTACCTGCATTTTCTCCGACAAAAGTATTGTATCCGTGTGTCGTCACCGTTCCGTTGTTTCCGTAATTAAAATCGTGAATGAAACGATTGGCTCCTTTGTAAATAATACCTGACTGGTCGGCAAAAGTAGTGTTTGGCATTTCAAAGTCTCCGGTGATTTCTAATTGTTGAGATGGTGATGCAGTACCTATTCCAACATTGTTTGTACTTCTATCCACCACCAACTTGTTTGTTCCAACAGTTAAACCGCCAGCGAATGTTGATGTTGCTGTGCTATCTGTTGCATTAAAGTAAGAGGCGGAAATTGAACTTGTGGCAGTAATTGAATTTGTGGTTAAATCACCACTTATCCAAGTATCTCCGTTTACACTCAACTTTTTGAATGGTGATGTGGTCCCAATACCTACTCTGTGATTAATATTATCAATATACAAAGTATCCGTATCAAAAGTTGCACTACCGCCAGTTAAATTGGAGATACTGCCATTAGTAAAATTAAGATTTGTTCCAGAAACATTCGAATCAGTCATATTGATTCTTTCCATTGTAATGCCGTTCAACTGATCGATGTTGTTTGTAGCAGAGACTACTTGATAGACATTGTTGATTTGAGAACCGGTGTTGGCGGAGATTTTGTAAATTTCACTTCGAAGTTCATTGTTTAGTTTTTGTAAATCTTCCAGTGTGATACCCGATACTTGGATAACTCTTTCCACTACTGTTTCTTTAACAATTTGTTGGATAGGATTTGTGATTATTGTTGTTGGCTGAGACGGGTTTGATTGTTCCGTCGTAGACAGATCATCAGAGACGACCGTGGTCTGCGATGGGATATCTGTTAACTGTTTGTCCTTGTTGTTAACTATCAACTCTTCATCCTTGCTATCAACTATAGACTTTTGACTATCATCTCCAAACAGTCCTGAAACTGTTCGGTACCAAGTGACAGCAAATTCTTCAGCAACATTTAATTCTGAATTAGAAACCAAAGCCAACAATTCTCTTCTTGCAAAAGAATCTCCTTGATCAGGATTAGAGAGAACGCTAGTTAAAATAATCTCAATATTATCCAAAGTAAACTTTGTTTCGGTATTGATATTTGAGACTATGTTGTTTAAACCATCATTAATTAAATTATAGATGTCACCGGCAACAGTAGATACTCTTGATGTCTTTTGACTTTGTTTGTCTGTATTACTGAAACTAGAAATAGTCAAATCAATCCCTTTACCAAAGACGAAGAAGAATACTATGAAAAATATTGTTAGTGCTTTTAGATCTTTCTGCATGAAAAAAATTATTTATATGGTGAGATTTTTACTAAAAAATTTCACCAGTATTCGTTAAGTATATCACAGACAATAACAACGCTTCAATTTAAAGTGTTGAAAATTAAAATTCATTTAAATTGTTTTATTAAACAAAACACTAACAACATTTTTTAAAAAACTTATTAAATGTCAAGCATTCGACACTACGCCCCAAGAAATTCATTCTGCATATCTTCTTTGTGAAATCTTCTGGAGTTGGCGTTCATTCCCATCAAAATGCCGAGTCCAATAAATTCTGACAAAAGGTGTGACCCTCCATAACTCATAAAAGGAACGGTCACCCCAGTAACCGGCAAAACACCGATGTTCATTCCTATATGAACAATAAAATGACTAACAAAGAGGATGGCAAGGCCAAGACCAAAAAGCGTCTCAAAATTTGTTGCTCCATAAACTGAATTTAAAAGAATTCTCCATATGACAATAGCGTACAAAAAGAAAATCATAATGACACCCGCGAAACCCCATTCTTCGGCAAAAGATGCAAAAATAAAGTCCGTCTCATATTCAGGTAAAAATTGCAGTCTTGATTGTGTTCCAAAACCAACACCTTTGCCCAACAACTGACCTGAACCAACAGCAATCGTCGATTGGTAAGCATTATAACCAGCACCTTGGATATCCGCCAAAGGATTTAAAAATGTTCGTATTCTATCCTTTTGATAATCCTGAAAAACGAAGCCCCACAAACCGCCAAAAGCCATTGCTCCCAAAAAAAATACGAGAAGTAGGTGTTTTTTAGAAATACCAGAAACCATCACCATTCCAAACCAAATAAAAAAAATGATTATTGCCGAACCAAAATCCGGCTGAAGCAAAACTAGAATAAAAAAGATCAGAGCGTATGTTCCGGAGACAAAAATATGTTTAAAATTGGCAATTTCGATATGTCTTTTGGAAAAATATTTTGCCAACAAAAAAATCATAACCAGTTTTATAAAATCCGCTGGTTGAATAGCAAACAAACCAAAGTTAAGCCAGCTTTTTGCACCCTTGAAAACGCTGCCCACGACGAACAATGACGCTAGTAATGTAACCGAAATAAAAAATAATACTGTTAAAAATTTTGAACGTTTTAAAAAGCTCCAATCAATGAAACTTAAAACAAAAAAAACTATTATAGAAACAGAAGCCCAGATAAGTTGTTTTTCAAAAAAATAATTTTCCCCACTGAAAGAATTCATCGTAATCAAACCTGCTCCGACAATTGGCAAAACTGCAAAAAACAAAACCCAGTCCACATGAGTTCTAAAATTAAGAAACATAAAATTTACTCTTCAATTACAGTAATAATCTCTATCCGATCAGCGCCTGCCTCTAACAAACCTGGCCATGTGAAAGTAACAACCTCTGAGGCATTTTTTACCAATTGTCTTATTTCTGTCTGAGAAACAGCAATTGCGTTTCCATCTTTGTTGGTTATCACTCCTGTGACCTTTATCCCTTTGATGGTTCTGACTGTATCATTTCTAATTGTCGCTTCCAATTTTGTTGCTCCATCTTTCTCTGAAACCTCTTTACCAAAAACAGTAAGAACTGGTTTTTCTTCTAATATTTTCAACCACACAGGTTGTTCCAAAAATTCAAACGCAGGAGATCTTCCCGGTTGTTTTTCTCGAGTAATAATAGTTCTCTCAAAAACAGGAACCATTCCCCTAGGGGGAATATATGTCTTTCCAAACCTTTCGGCTAAAAGAACATTATTTTCATCATAAATCTTAAATGCATAAGGAACATCAAAAGCCTCTACTCCAAGATTAGGGTTTTCAACCATCGCTACAACATTATAAATACCCTTCTTTACTTCAAAAAATCTTGTCCATAAAATAATCGGTTCTATCGCTTCAAAATGACAGATTTTTGGGCACACGCCACCACAATCAATTTCTTGTTCATCTTGATTTAGAATCCCGTCAGTACAAGTTGGTGCTTCATAAATAAAAAAATAATAAGAAAAAACAGCCACCATTAAAAAAAATGATAAGAAAAATAAAAGATAAGTTGTTCTTCTTTTTGATGACCAGGACATGTTGAAAATTTTTAAAAAAATTTTTAATTTCTAATTCACAATTCCTGCCTGCCGGCAGGCAGGTCAAAATTAAAAATTTTACTATTAAATAATAACATAAAAATCAAAAAACACCGTTTTAAAGACGGTGTTTTTTGTTAAATACTCTATGTTGGCGCTTGCCTACTTTCCCCATAAAAGACTTTGAATTTTTTGAGGAAAAATCCAAAGCAGTAGAGAATCGGCTCTAGAAGGCTTAACTGCCGTGTGCGGAACTTGCAAATAATCTTTAAAATAAAAACTAAAGCACTCTGTGTTGGCGCTTGCCTACTTTCCCCATAAAAGAGTATCATCGGCTCTAGAAGGCTTAACTGCCGTGTGCGGAATGAGAACGGGTGTACCCCCTCCGACAAAGCACCAACACAGAATGTTTTAGTTTTTATTCTATTTTAATGTTTATTTGCAAGCAATAAAGAACGGGTTCTATTTCTTTCATTTTGTAAAATATTTTGATTTGTTTTTTGATCTTAAAATCAAAAACATTTTACAAAACGAAAGCTCCTCCGACAAAGCACCAACATAGAATATTTAAAAATTTGAGGAATTTTCACCTTTAAAGGTGAAAATTCCTCTTTTTAAATGGTCGGGAAAATCGATTAAATCGTTTTTGTCTTTTCTCTTTTTCCTTTTGGGAAAACAGAGCTGAATCGACTCTTTGGAAGTGTCATCAGTAACAAAAGGATTTTTTCTCAACCGAAATCCCCGTCTCAGATTTGGAACGGGGGGTCGGATTTGAACCGACGACCCTTCGACAAGCAGTCGAATGCTCTGCTCTGAGCTACCCCCGTTCACAATATGAATACAAGATTTTTTATATTTTTTTAAATTAAAGTTGCGTTCTTCGAAATTCCTACTAAGAAATTCTTGATGCATTAGTACTCCTCGGCTGAACACATTACTGTGCTTACACCTAGAGCCTATCACCTGATCATCTCTCAGGGATCTCAAACGATTCCTAATCTTGAAGTTGGCTTCCCTCTTAGATGCTTTCAGAGGTTATCCATTCCGAACATAGCTACCCAGCAGTGCTCCTGGCGGAACAGCTGGCACACCAGAGGTTCGTTCACTCCGGTCCTCTCGTACTAGGAGCAAATCTTCTCAAGAATCAACGCCTGCAGCAGATAGGAGACCAACCTGTCTCACGACGGTCTGAACCCAGCTCGCGTAACTTTTTAATTGGCGAACAGCCAAACCCTTGGGACCTTCTCCAGCCCCAGGATAAGTTGAGCCGACATCGAGGTGCCGAACTCCGCCGTCGCTCTGAACGCTTAGGCGGAACTAGCCTGTTATCCCCAGGGTAGCTTTTATCCGTTAATCTTCACCCGCATCTAAAGCGTGGTGTCGGTTCACTATGCTCTGCTTTCGCACCTGCTCGGCATGTACGCCTCGCAATCAAGCCAGCTTGTGCCATTACACTATCAGCACGGTTTCCATTCGCGCTTAGCTGACCTTAATAGGCTCCTCCGTTACTTTTTAGGCATTTTGTTACTACACAAATTTGTGTGGCAAAAACATTTCTGTTTTGCTCTCTGTGTCGCCACAGAGTTCGGACTATAATTTTCTGCCTTTGGCAGATTCAGCGTTTAGTCTCTGAGGATTTTAGAAATTGAATTTCAACTCCTAATCTTTCCTGCTGATTATCCGCACTGATTAGATTTTTACTTTTAATTACAAAAGTACTATCAGATACTCGGATTTTCCAGCATACGGCTGAATACCCATCTATTATTAATTTAAAAATTAAAAAATTCTAATTTAAAAATTTAATCGAAATTCGAAATTAAAAATTCGAAATTCTTAATAAATGCCCCCTAATTTATTTGTTTTTGAAGTGGATTAAACTCCTTGGAGGCGCCATAGTTTGATCCAACCAAAAAAATTGATTAGATCAAGGATAGCGCCCCACTAAAACTACCTGCCAGATACTGTCTCTCGCCGTTTTTTCCGGCGAAATTAGAATGTACATTTTTAAAGAGTGGTATTTCACTGTTGACTCCACCTCATCCGAAAACAAAGTTTCAAAGTCTCCCACCTATGCTACGCATCAAAAAAATACACCCAATACCAAGCTATAGTAAAGCTCCTGGGGTCTTTTCGTCTAGCT
>Ga0156039_109_pt1 | contig 7548 bp, 8 predicted proteins | sample RifCSPlowO2_02_FD_107692 | JGI IMG/M metagenome (GOLD analysis project Ga0156039, IMG submission 107692) | Candidatus Campbellbacteria bacterium RIFCSPLOWO2_02_FULL_35_11
ATTTTTTGCTTACCAGAGATGATGTTTATTTAAGAGAACTTTCCGAAAATATTTTAAGTCTAAAAAAATCGGTTAATGTTTGTGATGTTTGTTTTTGTTATTTTCAATCAAAAAATCCAGATGCAAAACATCGTTGTGATATTTGTCGTGATCTCAGCAGAGACGATTCTGTTTTTATGGTAGTTGGCAAAGACGCTGATATGGAAAATATCGAAAAAAATAATATTTACAACGGACGATACTTTATTTTAGGTGGATACCTCCCTATTTTAAAAAACAACGCCAGCTGGGTGCGTTCAAAAGAATTGTTTAAACTAATCGAAAAAGAATCAAAAGAAGGGCGACTAAAAGAAATAATTTTGGCCCTTAGTTTAAATCCAGAAGGAGAAAATACCATTCACCATTTGATTCAAATTTTAGAACCGTTAACCTCAAAGTATTCAATCAAAATATCTACTCTCGGAAAAGGTCTCTCTACTGGCAGTGAATTAGAATACTCTGATGACGAAACGCTAAAAAATGCGCTAAAAAATCGAAGTTAAAAAGTGTAGGGATAAGTAGTAAGTAGTAAGGAGTAAGCATTAAAGATGCTGGACTTCACGATTCATTTTATGTATATTAGGCGAAGAATTCATTGAAAATCAAGCAAAAAAGGAGGTTTTTGTGAAAGATAAACGATGTGCAATGCCCATTAAAAATTTTTTAATTTTGTCGATTCTGTATTCTGGACAATCAAAAGAGGTGTCAGAAATCTATCAGATACTTTTACTTGAATATGAAATAGAGATAAGCTTAAGTGGCTTATATGTCGTAATTAACAAAATGAAAAACGACAAGCTCATATATTCTTGTTATGTGGATGACAAAAAATATGTGTTGACAATAACTCAAATTGGAAAGGAAGAATTTAAGGAAACAAGAAAGATACTTGAAAAAGTTTTCTCGGATAAAAAATGAAAATACTTAACCAATCTAACGGAGGTTCATAAATGCTCAATTCAGCAGATCCTAATTGGATCAGGGCTTTGACAGTAATGTTAATGACTCTCACACTAATATGCGTTGCGTTTATTTTTACAAAAATAATCATCAAAAAATCTAAGAAAAAAATAGCGGAACGAATTAAAAAAATCGGCAAATCGGTTGTCACCGAGAAAATTTATATCGATGAAACAATCTGGACACCGAAAACAAAAAAAGAAGCAGGGTCTTTTGGCAGAATTCTCGGCGACGGGACTGAATATTATGACGAAATGACAACATTACCGCCCGGAGAAAAACCACACATTGAAGTAAAATATTTTACATCATCGAGCTATTCTCCGAAAGAACTTTATCGTGTAAAAAGAACCGCCAAAGTAAACTTGGGCGTTCTCAATAAACAAATGTTTGATTAAAAAATAGTCAAAACAATCCGCTTGGGCGGATTGTTTTTTATTATATTTTTATAAAACTATTATCATAGTTCCTATCCCAAAATTTTAACGACCGTTATAATTTTGGGATAGTTTTAAAAAATGAAGAAAAAAATTACGAAATTTTCACGGTCGTGAAAATTTCGTAATTTTTAATCTTTAAAATATAATTTGTTGTTCCTTAAAAAGGTGACGATTATTACGCCTTATTTCTTTTCTACAATATTTCTCAATATTTTTCTTCCGGTACATTCTTCGTAAATACCTTTTCTTTTTAAATCTCTAACCCACATATTGATAAAATGAAACAACAAAATCATCTGCCACCCGATAAATGCGTATTCCCTATCAATGATCAAAATTATTCCCCCCAAAAACATTCCCCACAAAAATCCCGGGCAAAATAACAATTTGGAAGCAAAAATTCTACATTTGTTGTTACTCATCTAAACTTGGCTTATCAATTACTAATGGTTCTATGCCTGACGATTCTCCTGTAATTCTCAAAACATCTTTGTCTATTTTTTGGAATTCTTTATGAGAAGAATTAAAGTGGTTAACCGTTGTTGAAAGAGACATTCCCAATTTTTTCATAAACTGGTCAAAACTATTTATATGTTTGTCCAACTGACCCACTCTTTTAATAATATCCTGTGCTTTTTCTTCTATCTGTAAAGACCTTAATCCCTGCAAAACAGTCTGCAAATAAGCCAGAAATGAAGTAGGTGAAACAATAATGACTTTCTTTTGTTGGAACGCATATTCTATCAAACTAACCGTATCGATTGAACCAACCCTTCCCACCAATAAATCATAGTAGATACCCTCGGAAGGAATAAACATAAAGGCAAAATCCATAGTCCCCTCTTTTGGACGAATATATTTTGATGTCTCATCTATTCTTGTTTTCAAATCTTGTTTAAATGTTTTTTCCAATTTTTCTCTTTCCTGCAAATCATTGGTGCTGATCATTTTATTATAATTTTCCAAAGAAAACTTTGAGTCAACTGGCAAAACTTTATTTTTATCAAGAAATACGACGGCGTCTACAATTTCACCATTCTCAAAACGATATTGCATTTTAAATCTTTCCGGTGGTAAAACATTTTTCAAAACTGTTTCCAAATAATATTCACCCAGTATTCCCCTTTGCTTTGGATTTTGTAAAATATCCTGAAGATTTTTTAATTGGTCGGCAAAACCAACCACCTGACGACTGGTTTCTTTTACCGATGACAATTCTTCTGTAATTTCTCTTATCAATTTCTGCGATTCACTAAATTGTGTTTTTACAGAATCGTGCATCATTTTTGATGACTCACCAATTTTGGAATCAACAGTCTCTCTCAATCTTTCCAATTGATTTTGAATAAGCAAAAAACTTTGATCATCTTTTTTATCTGTTTTATTAGCAGACAACTTATAGAGCAAAAGAGAGACAATCCCCAAAACAATCACCAATAAGACAACTAGAATAATTAAAAATATTTCCATCGTTACAATAATAACATTATTAATAAACTAACAAAATTATTTAATCAGCCCTGTCTTAAACACCAAATATTTGGCGGTTTCAATGACAAAAAGATTAAACATCCCAATTACCCCCAAAATTACCAATTGACCCCCAGTAAGAACAGTTAGTGACAAAATATCTCTGATAAAAGGAACAAACAAGGCAATGAGCAAAAAGAAAATACTAACTAGCAAAGAGATTATCAAATACTTGTTAGAAAATATTTTTTCTTTCCACAATGGGTTTTCGAATGATTTAAATGATAAAGCAAAGAAAATTGATTCGATAGATGTTGCGACAAACATAATTGTTCGTGCTTCCTCAATGGCAATATTTGTCTGCATCAAAAACCAATACAATGCCATCAAAAAAATTCCTGTTGTTACTCCGACAATTATAATCATCGCTTTCAATTTTTTTGTCATCACTTCTCTGGTGCTCGCCAAACGAGGATCTCTCTTCATCAAATTTTCTTCACCCGGTTCAAACACAAAAGCAAAATTCATCAGACCCTCTTCTATAATATTTGACCAAAGAATCTGGGTAGGAAGAATCGGCAAAGGATAACCCGCAACCAAAGCTCCTCCAATAACAAACACTTCGGTAAAACTGGTGGAAAGAAGATATCCGATTATTTTTCTTAGATTATCAATGATTCTTCTTCCCTCTTCTATTGCAAAAGTAATCACGCCGAAATCACCTTTCAACAAAATCAGATCTGATGCTTCTTTTGAAACCTCAGATCCACTCTCCATCGCAATTCCGATATCAGCACCCTGCAAAGCCAGTGCGTCGTTTACACCATCACCTGTCATGGCGACAACTTCTCCATTTTTCTGTAAAATTTTTGATATTCTTAATTTTTGCGAAGGCACCATTCTGGCAAAAACATTGACTGTTTTTAGTTTATCAAACAATTCTATATCAGACATTTTATCAACATCCATACCTGTCAAAACTTCTTCTCCTTTTTTAATTATTCCGACTTTTTCAGCAATCGTTGATGCGGTACTTGGATTATCCCCTGTAATCATAATTACTCTGGTTCCGGCCGATTTTGCTTTCTCAATCGACTCTTTGGCATCTGGTCTAATAGGATCGTTAAAAGTCGCAATTCCTACAAAGACTAATTTTTCCAAAATCTTTTTTGCATCATCTCCTCTTGAAACCGGAATTTTATCCCAATCAACATCGAGATATGCCAATGCAATAAATTTTGACCCCTCTTCCCCTCTTTCTTTTTGAATTTTTGAAAATTCTTTCAAAATTTCTTTTGTTACTTTCTTTTTCTCGCCACCATAATAAACATACGAGGAATTTTCGAGCAACAATTCAGGAATCCCGCTGACAAACAATCTGTTTTTATCTCCGTTTTTGTTTAACGATGCTCTGAAACCATTTTTTGATTCAAAAAAAAGAAAATCCAACCTCTCCGATTCTTTCAACAGATCATTTTGAACAAAACCGGAATCAATCCCAGCCATGACGATTGCTTTTTCCAAAGGTCTTCCCCTGACGATAATCTCTTCACTACCTCCCGCTTCATCAATAAAAGCTTCCGAGGAAAGAACTGACATCTTTAACAATTCGGTTTCGTCACTATCACCCTCTTCTTTTATTGTCTTTAAGGTAAATATTTTATCCAAAACCATTTTTGCTCCGGTGATTGTTCCTGTTTTATCTGTCAAAATAACCGTAGTGCTACCCAAAGTTTCTGCTGCTAGCAAATTTCTAACCAAACCCCCTCTTTTTAAAATCTGATTCATTCCCACAGCCAAAACAGAAGTAACAGCAATGGGCAAACCCTCGGGCATTGTGGCAATAGCGACAGCAATTGCAACCAACAACATTTCGGTTACAGGCTCACCTCTTAACAATCCTAGAAAGAAAATGACGACAAGGGACACCAAAACTATAATCGAAAGAAATCGCGCCAACCTCTCCAAATTCTCTTTAATAGGAGTTTTTTCTTCTTCCAGATTATTTAAACCTTGAGCAATTTTGCCCATTTCTGTTTTGTCGCCGATTTCAACAACAACACCAGTACCATTTCCGCCAGAAACCAAAGAACCCATCCAAACCATATTCGTCTGCTTGCTAATATACTTCTCTGCTTCCAAAGTCTCCACAACGCCAACATCTTTTACAACATCCACCCATTCCCCTGTTAAAACTGATTCATTAATCAACAGGTCTCTTTCTTCTATCAATCTAATATCAGCAGGCACATATGACCCAGAATTTAAAATAACAATATCACCCACGACAAGATTTTCGACCAAAACGACGCTTTTCTTACCATCTCTAATAACGGTTGCGTGTTTTTGTTGTTGCTTACTTAGTTTTTCAAAAGCTTTTGATGCTCGATTTTCTTGAAAGGTTCCAATCAAAGTATTAATAAACAAAGCCAAAAAGATTACCAAAGAATCAGTCTTTTCTCCCAAAAAGAAAGTAGCAAAGACGGCGACTAAAAGTATAAAGATTAAAGGATTTTTAAATTGTAAAAAAATTTTACCCCAAATTCCAAAATCTTTTTTCTTTTTAAAAACATTTTTGCCGTATTTTTCTTGTATTTTAAAAATATCAGAACTGTTTAAGCCATTTTCAACAGTCGTACCAAGCTTATTTAAAACCTCTTTAACATCCAAAGAGTGCCAATTATGCTTTTTATTCATATTGAAATTAATTATAACAGAAATAATCTTTCCCAAAAAAGTTTTCAACATTTTACTTTGTATGTTTATGGTGTAAAATCTCTTTTTGTTGTCGGTTTTCATATTTTTATCACAATGGGAAAAAATAAACTTAAAAAAGAATATAGTTATGATTTGTTAATTGGATTTTTAATGATCTGGACGATTCTTGTTGGGTTTTATTTTATAAAAACATCCACCCAAATTGCATTTATCACCTATGATTATGTAATTGCCAATATAAATAATATTTAAATTATTTTTGACTTATCTTTACATTCTCTTTAACATACCTTATTCTTTATTTTAGAGTTATTTGTGCTAATCAAAACAATGAGGATTGTATGCGAAAAGATGAATTTATTAGAATTCACGGAGAAAAGGCATGGAATGTATTTGCTGGACCGCTACAAAGGCATCCTGATATGACTATTAGGAGCAATGCGAATGCCACGGCAGATTTCAGAATCAAAGAATTTCTTATTTTTTTGGGTTTTAATGAAAGAGATGTCTTTGATAATAAAATTGGAGCCGAAAGCGCAAAAGAAATTATAACCAAAACAATTAGTCCTTAAGTATAAAAAGCGGTGACCCCGCTTTTTTTGATTCTTGATACTTGTAATTTGATACTTTATACTTATCTATATGACAATACAAAATCAAATTAAAGAACAATTAAAAGAATCAATGAAAGCCCGCGACGAGATTAGAACCCTCGTTCTCAAAGGGCTTCTCTCTGCATTTACCAACGAATTAGTCGCCCAAAGAAAAAAACCGAGCGAAGAATTGCCGGACGGAGATGCAATCAATGTTATAAAAAGAGCAATCAAGCAAAGAAAAGATTCTATTGAACAATTCAGAAAAGGAAACCGCGAAGACTTGGCACAAAATGAAGAAAAAGAATTAACTTTTTTGACAGGCTACTTGCCGGAAACAATGAGCAAAGAAGAAATTATGAAAATTGCCATTACTAAAAAAGAAGAAATGGGCATCGCGGATAAATCAAAAATGGGAATGTTAATGGGAGCAGTGATGAAAGAGTTGAAAGACAAGGCAGACGGCGGAGACGTGAAAGAGGTGGTGGAGAGTCTTTTTTAAAAATTAAGTTTACAACAAATAGTTTGCAGCCTGCCTGCGCAGATAGGTTTACAGAAAAAACGCCGGCAAGCCGGCGTTTTTATACTAACGAAAAGGTTCATCATCATGTATATATTTTGAATGACCAGAATTGAAATCGTGATGATCTCCCTCTTTTTTAAAAACAGGCCGCAAACCAAAATCAATAGGATTTCCTTCTGTATTGTAAGCTTGATCACCCAATCTTTTACTTGCACAAATTATTTTGTGGAATTCCAACGCTGTTGCATTGGTCAAAAATTCTTCTCCCTCCTCAAGTTCAGGGTGGTGTTCGTTAAACATATTTTCTCCTCTTTTTTAATGGAATGAATTATTTTCTAGATATAGAATACAATATTTTTCAAAAAAGTAAATGGTTGTGTATCGAGGGGCGGCCTGCCTGCCGTGTCGTTGCTTTTCTTTCAGAAAAGAGGCAGGGCTCGGTCACGAATCACTAAGTCTTTTGTTCGTCCTTCACTATCGTTATGAACTCCAAAAGCCTAAGTGTTCTCGACCCCGGCTCGGCTTTTTTCTTCGCTACGCTACGAAAAATATGCCTCCGCCTTTCTCGCCCGCACATAAGCAAAGCAGTTTGCTCACTCCCTCAACAAAAATAAAATATCCCAGACAGAAAGTCTGGGATATTTTATTTTGTGTCGAGGGGCGGGCTCGAACCGCCGACCCTTCGCTCTTCAGGCGAATGCTCTACCAACTGAGCTACCTCGACATTTAATATTATTTTAAACAGTGATTATCTTAACATTTTGTAAAAAACTTCGCATTCGCCTGAAGAGATCTCAAAGGAATG
>Ga0156039_102_pt1 | contig 7395 bp, 9 predicted proteins | sample RifCSPlowO2_02_FD_107692 | JGI IMG/M metagenome (GOLD analysis project Ga0156039, IMG submission 107692) | Candidatus Campbellbacteria bacterium RIFCSPLOWO2_02_FULL_35_11
CATAGTCAAGCATTGTTTTAATTTTTCAAAAGCATAGGAATTGATATAATACTATTATTAACAAAATGACCAAAAAAATTATCTTTTTGATTTTAACGATTTTTGTTTTGTCAATTTTGATTTTGCCGGGCGGTTTGGCCGCGGCGGCGAATTATTATATTTCTCCCAATGGAAATGATACAACAGGAACAGGAACATCGGAAAATCCATGGGCGACTTTTGAAAAAGCTTTTAAGCCGGGAAATGGTGGACTGCAAGGAGGAGATACTTTGATAATTAAGGACGGAATTTACACTCAAGCCGTAGGATATTATAACGAAAACGCAAAGTGGAATATGTATTCTCCGCCCAGCGGTTCTCCTGACGTATATACCATAATTAAAGCTGAAAATGACGGGAAAGCCATTCTTCGGGATACCTATATTTGGCTTGGGGGCGCGCTATCTGGAACAATAGCTGGTGGTTCTTCATATATTCAAATAGAAGGGCTTAAACTACTCAGAAGTCGCATTAACATGAATAATTCTCATCATATTAAGATTTTACGGACAGGACTTAAAAACCCTAGCCCAATAAATACACAATATGGTGGAGGTATTAATATAAGCTGCGGCAGTCATCATAATCTCTTGGAAGATGTTTGGGTTGTTGGAACTTTCCGCTATGGCATTAGCGTTTTTGAATCGTATAACAACATTTTGCGTCGGGTAGTCGCTCGATTTGACGGGAATTCGGAGCGAGAACCTAAAGCAGGGCTTAACTTTTATGGAGAAACGCCAAACGGCACGGGTTGCCAAGGTTCTTTTATCACCGGATCTCATGACAATATATGTCAGAATTGCGCGATGCTTGATTATAACGCGGCTGGAATTTCATCCGGCAGCGGGCTTGCTGGTGGAAGTAATACGCCGCACGGCGCTAAAAACATAAAATACTATGGAAGTATAGCTTTAAATATTCCTGCAACTGGTTTTGGATTGCACGAAAGTTCGCTGGGCTACGGAAATGATATAATAAATAGCGTTGCCTGGGCTGTATCAGGTTGTGGGGCCACTTTTAGAGACGGCGATCCAACCAAAACCATTCTTTTCAATCAATTTACCGCGGGCAATACTGGCAATGGCGGTATCTGTGAATTTGGGAGTACGCTCATAGACCTTATTGCTACTGCCAAGAATAGCATTTTTTATAACAATGGAAAGCTGAACAACGGTATTGATATTAATGATTACAATTGGTATTATCCTGCTTCACTGACACAAGGAACTAATACTTTAACCACTAATCCCGGTATTCAATATATAACTCGTACTCCTGATTCAGGCACCGGAGAAGACGGAGTCAAAAGGGGGGCTACAATTGAGAAGCGTTATGGAGTTGATGGTACGCTTTGGGATGAATCGGGCTATGACCAGCTTACTAATAATTCTCTTTGGCCTTGGCCAAATGAGCAAAGAATTCATGACGACGCAGCCGAGGCAGACGGTTTTTCTTATCCGAACACAGACTGGGCGGGCGGACCATATACGATTGTTAATAATCCCCAGCGAGGTTTTGCTACGGTCGGTCAAACACTCACGCGCTACGTCTGGGAATATCTCGGCAATCCCTGCCCCGCGGATATTTGCAATTACGCCCAAACATTTAGCCCCGCCGACACCAACCAGAATGGAAAGATAGAAATGCGTGAGTTGATCGCTTTTGTCGGCAAATGGAAATCTACCCAAGCAACCGTAGACGATGTTTTGACCGCTTTGGATAGGTGGTTGAGGGGGGAGTAAGAATAGAAATTTATTGAGATTATTTGACTTCCGATTTTTGGGGAAATATAATTTAAATATTATGGTTACCGTTACTATTCCGAAAGAAAAAATACAAAGACAAAAAGGAGTGGTTATTTTGCCATTAAAAGAATATCAGAAACTCTGCAAAAGGGCAGCGCTAACTTATTATTTAAAAGACAAAAAGGCGGAGGAGTTAGATAAATTGGTAAAAAAAGGATTAAAAGAATATCGTCAAGGAAAATGTAAAACTTTAAAATCTTTAGCCGATTTAGATTAGGGTTAAATTGATTTATGAAGATAAAAATAACTCCTCTTTTTGAGAAACATTACAAAAAACTTTCAAAAGACATAAAAGAACGAGCCAAAGAGAAAGAAAAACTCTTTAGAGAAAATCCTTTCCATCCGCTTCTGAATACTCATAAACTTTCCGGGAAAGAAAAAGAATCTTGGGTTTTTTGGATAACTTATTCTTATCGCATAAAATTTATTTTTCTCAATAATGACGAAGCGCTTTTTTTAGATGTAGGCACTCACGGTATTTACAAATAATTTTAACAAAATGACCAAAAAACTTATCTTTTTGATTTCAGCGGTTTTCGTTTTGTCAATTTTTGTTTTGCCGGGCGGTTTGGCCGCGGCGGCGAATTATTATGTGTGCGACAGCGCGAATACTTGCGGTTCCGGCTGGGTTGCCGGAAATGACGCCAATTCTTGCGCTTCAAAGTTATTGCCTTGCAAGACAATATATAACGGAATCAAGAAGATGTCCGGAGGCGACACTTTGATTATAGGAGATGGAGTTTATACAGATTCAACTCCTAGTTTTTTGGCTTGCGATAATCAAATCAGACCCCCGAGTGGAAGCGTCGGAAATTATACTCTAATAAAAGCAGAGCATGATTGGCAAGCGATTATTGATTGGTCGGGTTGCGGTTCTGAGGCAGAAGGGGATGTTCCTGTTAGGATATATGAGTATGGTCAGACAAAGCAGTATATTCAAATTGAAGGATTAAAATTTATTAATACAACAGTTGCTGTTTATACTCGGTCTGCTAATCATATAAAATTAAAAAAACTCGCGGTAATTTCTTCTCCTTCGAGCGGAATAGATAATAGTGGTTATGGCGAACCTTTCACAATAGCAAGGGACAGCCATTATATCCTCTTGGAAGATAGCTGGGCTTCTGGAAGTATTCGTTATGGAGTTTTAGTTATAGGTGATAGAGGAAATTCTTACGGGATAAATACCACTCATATAATTATAAGAAGAGTAGTTATTCGTATGGATTATAAATATCCTGGTCAGCCTAAGGCTTGTTTCGCAGCATATGGAGGAGAGGATGTTGGGTTTGGAACAGTTGACAATATTATTTTTCAAAATGATATTTGTATAGATTGGAATCCGGAAAGTGGTATGACTGATATTTATGGAGGTTTTTATAATCCTAAATGGACTAAAAAGGTAACTTATCAAGGTAGCATCGCTTTAAATCTCAAACCGGGCGGTTCTGGTGTTACGGGTTTTTATCCTCTTGATAATTATTTTTTGAATGAAGGACCTTCGTTGTTGACTAATTCTATAGCCTGGGATGTAAATGGCGCGGGTGTTTATTGGGATAGGGGCGGGATTTCTGGGATTAGGCCTGTAGTTGCTACTGCCGATCAAAGTACTCTAGGAAATCTAAATTCCCCGCTTTCTTATGTTAATGACGGATATTCCGCAACCTCCGCTGGCTGGATTGTTTCAAACTTATCTAACTCTATTGTGGGCCCAGCAAATATCACGCGCCAATCTTTCGTAGACGTTGAAAAATATAATAATTATAATCCATTAAGCTTAACGCCTACAGGGGCAACTAATTCGATTTCTTCAAATAATTGTCTTCGTTACCTCCCAAGAATTGAATCAGGCTCAAGTTGCAAGGGCGCTGGAGAAAACGGAAAAGATATTGGCGCAAATATCTTATATAAATACGGTGAAGATGGAACACTTTGGGGAGAACCCGGTTATGATATTTTAACAACAAATAAATTATGGCCATGGCCTAATGAAAATGCTATTAAAAGTGATTTCAGTACTCCCAATTCTCCAAAAGGAACTCTTACTATGCCACAAATAAATGATACCATCCGCGGTTTCGCCGCCGACGGCAACGGCCTCTACGGCGGCCCCATCACCCTGACTTCCTACATCTGGGAATATCTCGGCAATCCCTGCCCCGCGGATATTTGCAATTACACTCAAACATTTAGCCCCGCCGACACCAACCAGAATGGCAAGGTGGAAATGAAAGAATTGATGGATTTCATCGGGAAATGGAAATCCGGACAAGTAAGTTTGACTGATGTCTTGGAGATTTTGGGAAGATGGATGAGCAGCTTGTAGCTTAAAACTTACAACTTATAACTTTTAGATTGATTTTTGATTTTGAGGAGATATAATTATAGTTAACATGGCTACTATTACTATTTCTAAAAAGGAATATCGGGAATTGATTGAAAAAAAACTCCGCTATGAATATCTCCATCAGATAATGGAGGAGGATATTTTTTCTTCTCCTCCAACGAAAAATATTCAGGAGGTTGTCAGGGGTTTTAAGGCGACCAAAAAATACAATCGACGATTCGTCAATAGCTTGGAAAAGGGGCTTAAAAGGTCAGCCTGTTTTAAAATTTAAGAAATGAAAATTTTATCTCTTCACCCGGAGATTAGAGAATATCTTGAAAAAAGAAAATTAGAGAAAAAATTTGAAAAACAAAAGAAAATCTTTGAGAAAAACCCATTCCACCCGAGCTTAGAAACGGAATTGCTTGAACCTAAAAAGATGCGGATTTGGAGTTTTAGAATTGACCGAAAATATCGAGCAATTTTCATTTTCAGAGAAAAAGACATTATTGAAGTCATTGATGTTAATAATCACTATCAATAGTTTTTCTATAGATATTTGAATTTTTATTTATATGATTTCCCCAAAACTCATCTTTCTGATTGCCGTGGGAATATTTGGTTATGCTCTGTCTATTTCAGCAGCCACTTACTATATTTCGCCAACAGGAAGCGATACGGCGGGAACAGGCAGCTTAGACAATCCTTGGAAAACAACAACAAAAATATTTACAATGGGTGGCGGCAATACATATATATTTAGGGATGGCTTATATGATTATAATGGCGGTAATATAATTAATCCTCCAAGCGGAACCGCGGAACAATATACTATAATACAGGCAGAAAATGACGGCAAGGCAATAATCGACGGTCAAAAATCAAGAAACACAATATCTATAAGTGGAAATTCTAGTTATCAACCGCAGTATATTAGAATAATAGGATTTCATGCTAAAAACTCAAGTAATTCCGCGATAGGTGTAAGCGGGTATAGCGATTCATCAAGGGCAAACCATATAGAAATTAAAAGAGTGAGCGGAAAGGATAGCGGCGATGCAAGTGGAAGTGTCGCGGGATTTGGTCTTTACACCGAGGATAATTTAATGGAAGACAGTTGGTTTTGGGGTAAGGCGAGAGCAATGGTAACGAACTACGGACATTATCCAGAGCCCCCGCCACATACTTATAGGAATACTTTTAGGAGGGTAGTCGCAAGATTTGACGATACCGAAGCAACTACGCAAGGACAGTATGTTTTTACCAATTACGGAGCAGACGATTCTATTTATGAAAACTGCATTTCCCTAGACCACAATAATGCGAATGATCCTTATGGAGCTTTTAGAAACAGAGCTGGGGCGAGTAATAATAAATTTTTAGGGTGCATGGCAATTAATGTAGGCAATTTTTATCCTTTTGACATAGGAGATTCAACCATTAACATTACTGATTGCGTTGCGATAAATTCTTCGCAGCAGAATTACGTTCGTAGACAATCTCCCAGCATAGTAAATTTCAACAGGTGTACTTTTGTAGGTTCTATTGGAAGCGTATTTTCTGGATATGGGACATTGACGGTGAATAATTCTTTATTCAAGGATTCTGGCAGCGCTGTATGCGCTTCAAATTGTCACTGGGATAATTCCGGGTCCACTTCCGGGACTAATTCAAGTAGCGGAGATTCTGGATTATTGTATCTTCCTCGTATAGAAAATGGCTCTGCTGTTGATGGAACTGGAGAGAATGGAGTGGATAGAGGAGCAAATATTGTAAAGAGATATGTTGATGGAGTACTGACTTCGGATAATTTGTGGCCATGGCCAAACGAGGAAAGGATAAAAACCGAGATGTGCTTTGAAACAAACCGTGGTTTTTGCGCCGACGGCAACGGTCTTTACGGCGGCCCCATCACCCTGACTTCCTACATCTGGGAATATCTCGGCAATCCCTGCCCCGCGGATATTTGCAATTACACTCAAACATTTAGCCCCGCCGACACCAACCAGAATGGCAAGGTGGAAATGAAAGAATTTGTTTCTTTCGTGGGGTCGTGGAAATCCGGACAGGCCGCCTTGAGCGACGTCTTGACCGCGTTGGACAGGTGGTTGAGGGGAGAATAGTTGGAATCACCAATCGTTTATTATGCTATGATATAAAAATATGGAAATTAACGAGAAAAACTTGGAAAAGGTGCTTAAAAAACAACGCGAGGAATATCAGCGTTATTTAGGCGCTTTGACCGATGGTTTTGAATCCCAAGTGAAGTTGATTGCCGAATCAATGATTGGAATTCAGGGACAACTCGTTTCAATCAAAGAAATGGTTGCCAAGAATACCGAAGACCTTGAGATGATAAAAATGGATATTCATATTGTGAGAAATGACCTCAAAGAAAAGATAGGCAGAGATGAATTAAACGTCCTTGAAAAACGCGTCGCGTTTCTTGAGAAAAAACTTCAAAGGACATAAACTTGGAATTTAGAACTTTGATTTTTGATTTCAATTGAGTAAAGTTATCCACTTTTGGGACGGAATTTCGCTTTGGCAATCTGTTATAATGAATATAAACGCTAATCAACTAACTTTACGCGCGTTTTAGTCATTTAATAAATGAAGAAAACACTGCTCGCAGCCAAAATTAGTTTGATTCTGTATTTAGTTTTATTCCCTCAATTAAGCCGGGGGGCGATTGATTTTGATTTCGTAGACGATTATGTCAGCGTGGCAAATTTTACCGTTCCGCCGGAAGGCACATTCGCGATGTGGCTGTCAACCGACATTAACGAAAATCAGACCTATGGTGCGTATCCGTTTGTTTTTGACACCAGCGCGACTACCACGCGCGTTTATTTCCACGGCGGCAATAAAGCGTACACTTTGGGGACTAACGGATTGACAACGGGACGCGCAACGTGGACGCCGGGGGCGGATGTTGTCGGTTGGTGGCATCTTATCGTAACCTGGTCGGCGAACGGTAGCCAGTTTTATAAAAATGGAAGAGCCGTTGGCGTCACTGGCGTGGGCGATCATTCAGGCAACGCCGGTTCAACTTTTTATCTCGGGACGCGACCTTTTGATAGATGGTTTGATGGCCGTTTTGCCGAAGTTGCCATCTGGGATGTCGCTTTAACCGCGGGGGAAGCCCGCCAGCTTTCCAACCCCCGTATCAGAGGCATTCCTCTTCAAGTTCGGCCCGCCAATCTTAAATTATATTGGCCGATG
>Ga0156039_111_pt1 | contig 7225 bp, 5 predicted proteins | sample RifCSPlowO2_02_FD_107692 | JGI IMG/M metagenome (GOLD analysis project Ga0156039, IMG submission 107692) | Candidatus Campbellbacteria bacterium RIFCSPLOWO2_02_FULL_35_11
AAACGCCCGACATAATTTAATTCGCAATAACTTGATCTTCTGGCACCTGAATCCCCTCTCCCAGATAACTAACAGTTACGATAACAAGGAAACTCATTGAAATAATAAACAAAAAACCAACAAGGAATTTAAAAAAACTTTTATTTATCGGCATGGAAATAAATCTAAAGTATAAGTAATAAGGATTAAGATATAAGTATTAAGAATAAACTTATAACTTATATAATAACATAAAAAAATAATTCTACTCTCAATCCTTGTCACTTTAATTGACAGACTAAATAGCTCGATGTTACCTTTAACATCAGAGTTAGTTACAATTTTTGACAAAAAATCTATAGAAGAAGCGACAAAATTCTACGAAGAGAGGTTCTTGATGAATCCGATGTTGTTACAAAAAATCGAACAGTGGCAAAACGAGTCAGTAAGACAAAATATCTCTAAATTACTTTTAAAACAAAAAGGTATTGCCGAAGACAACAATCTGTGCACTAGAAGAATCGCAGGTGTCGAAATCCCCGAATTAGGGACTGCAAACGACGAAGTAAAAGGTCTTGTTTTGGGTAAAAAACAGGAGGAAATAAAAACAAGAATAGAAAAACACAAACGCTATCTTGAAAAAATAACGATGATCAGAGAAGAATTGTCTCGATTTCAAATCAGCCCTATTGCCATACTTCCTTGGGGAAATTGGGTTCATCTGTGTAAAAAATTACAAATTTACTGTTTCTTAGATATATCAGAACTCGGCTATGTTTCAACCGAAAAGAAAGCTGGCGAAATTCCAAACAATGTTGATAATCTTTCGCAAGAGGAATTAAAAAAACTATATTGGCCTAACTGCACTAACAGAGATTTAAAATGGAATATCAACAACGGAGTGCATGTTAAAATTCATCTTCCTACGCCACCGAAAGAAGTAAGGGATGTTCTTATGAGACTTCATACAAATTTTAAAGACATCAGGGAACTCAATTATATCGGTGTTGCGGTAGAGAAAGAAGCTTTCACCGTCGACAACGAAATAGGGGCGGTACCGAGTCCGGAAAATGATCCGATTGTTTTTGCCAAAACACATAAAGAACCAGAAATTGTTGCTTTAATTACACAATATGGCAACTTTTCCACCGAACAAAAAGCTGTTGATATTGCAAAATCATTTATTTCGGTGGATTTTTTGAATAAGTCTTAACGAAAATATTGACTTTCATTAAACAAAAGTTTATATTTCTATGAGATTAAGCACAACCCAACCCTGATTCGACACCTCCACCACCCTCTATACCACAACGGATCAGGACGGCCAAGGGGACTCTACCACCACCAGAGTCCCCTTTTTTATTTATATATAAAAATTTATCTTGTATAATAGTTTGTGTGAATCCCGTTAGAGATGCTGAGTCAATTCTTTTGGGTGTGTGATATATTGAAATAATAAATTGCTTAGACGGATTTATAAGAAATATGCGGAAGTCACGGAGATATATAACAATACGAATTTATTAGTAATTATTTAAAAAATAGAGAAGTCGCTTCTTGTTAAAGATGACTTCCTATCTCTAACGGGATGAATCCCGTTAGAGATAGCGGACGCATAGCGGGATAAACAATAAAGTTAATTTAATAACATAATTTAAATAGATAGAGCGTGTGATTTATATAGAGTCCGCGTCCTATCTCTAACGGGATGAAAGAACCATATTTAAAAGTTAAATTGCTCAATGACAGAGCTTTTTTACCATCAAAAAGAGACGAGGATTCCAGCTTTGATTTATACGCTATTCACGAAGAAGATTTTATTATTCTTTACCCAGGAGACATCCAATTAATGAAGACTGGTATTGCCATAGAAATACCGCAGGATTGGGTATTTTATATTGCAGAAAGAAGCAGTACTGGATCAAAAGGTATTGCCAAAAGATCTGGTGTTATAGACAGTGGTTATCGCGGAGAAATTTTCGTTCCAATCAATAATACGTCGAACAAACCCGTAGTTTTTGCCAAACACGATGATGAAAAATTAAGTTTCTTTTTAAGCGAAAAAGGTCTTAAAAAAGAAAATGTCACTATCTATTCGATGAGCAAAGCTATTGCCCAAGGGATGTTACTTTACTCACCCCATGTCGAAGTAGAAGAAGTAGAAGAATTAAGCGATGGAACAGCGCGTGGTGACGGAGCTTTGGGAAGCACTGGAAAATAAAATATAAAAACATACAGCGATCAGGTCGCTGTACACCAAATCTTTAAACAAAATGTTATCCCCTATTCATATAAGCTTTAATTTATTATTACTTTCAATAATTGCTTATGTCAAAATTTTAAATGTCTCAATTATTGATTTAATTCTTTTACTCTCCTCGGAATTTATAGACTTAGATCACTTTTTTTCTAGACCTGTTTACCATCCAAAAAGAAACCCTTTTAAGACACACTTTCTACACAAAAAGTGGCTATCAATTATTATTATATCTTTAGGTTTAATATCTTTTAGACCAACAACATTTCTAGGAATAGGCCTTTTATCTCATCTGTTTTTAGACTGGATTTATATAAAAATAAACAAAATAAAATAAATAAAAAATATCTTAAAATTTACGCGGTCGCGTAGATTTTAAGATATTTTTTATTCTCATTTAACATCTAAATTTCCGGGGCCAAGTTTCTGAGATTCATTGACTTATCCACAGTTAAAGATTATCTTTAAATTAGATTAAGGTTCTATTTTGTTACCCATTAACCATACAATACAAATCTCACACAAAGAGGTTCTCAATGAATACAGATGAGAAAAACAACGAAATGACGCTAATTATTTCTGTTAAAAGAAAGCCGGACGGTGGTTTCGGCGTAAAGATTGAAGGGCAAGGCAACAATGAAAGAAAAGCTCGCGAAGAATTGTTTTCGGTGCTTTCTGTGAAACAAATCGGACGAGAAAAAGTATTAAAACAGTTGGGAAACCACATCTTTAATGAAGTCCTAACGAATATCACAAGAATCTTTGGGCTCAGAAAAGATGTCCCCAACAACATCGGGGATTAAAAGCAGCGGAAAAGACAAGCGTGCAGAGGTTTAACCTCTGCACTTTTTTTGTTGTAATAAACTGTGATAAATTCACTCCACAAATCCCACGACCGTTGATTTTGTGGAGTTAAAAGGAAAAACCAATTATAAATGAAACCGAGGACCTAGGATAATTTTTATTTCAAAACATTTACAAAGGAACAGTGCTGGTAGCGATATTCCCTTCAAAGATTATATTTTGAGCGGTCTGAACAAAAGAACCCTCGTCCGCAAAAATCGCTTGATCGTTATTTTTGAACATCACATTTTCCAAATTTATCGCAGAATTTTCGTATTTCAAACCGTATTTCATATACCGAAACTCTGCGTTTTTTATTGTAGAAATAGACCCATCTTCCAAATAAGTCCCTGTCCATTTTCCTATACCGATTTCTTCCGGTTGTTCCAACCCAAAAACATTTGTTCCGTCCGAATTATCAACATACGATGTAAACAGAACCCTCTCTCCATTCAAGTCCCCCATTTCCAAACTACCTTCAATCACAAATTTTTCATTTCCAAATTTAATCACAACACCCGGATCAATTTTCAAAGTGGAACTTGCGACAACATTTACCCCTGTGTCATACAAAACATAAGGCAATTGATTCTTTTTCATAATATTTGTCATACCAACCTCTGTAATATCTGAACCAATAACAATGCCATTTATTTTGTTACCATCACCCGAATTGTTATAAAATCTGACAGGTCCGGATGATAAAATCGCATTTTTGAAATTATTTTTAAATTCATTTGAATTAACAACTGCAGATGATCCGGAGATATGCAAACCATAACCATTATTTTCAAACAAATTATTTTCAATCAAAGGTGCTCCGTCAGACACATCAAGTCCATATGGATAAGTCGCACCCAAAGTCTCGTCATAATTATTATTTCTAAAAATATTTCCCAAAATTTCCGTATCAGAACCGGTGTTTATCAAATAAACACCCCGAGATAACGAATTCTCAAAAACAGAATCATTTATCAAAATGTCCGTATTTTCAACAGTTAACATACTCTTGTATTTCATTGCCTGCCCTGTTAAATAATGACCGCCATAACGAACAATCGTGTTTTCAAAAACGGAATCTTTACTTTTTTCGCTGACAAAAATCTGCCTCCAACTGCCAACAACAGGGCAAACCGATGTAGAAGAAGCATTTTCCGGTTCACAAATACCGTCATTGTTCATATCGCCACCATATTCATCATCATATAGTGCAGTAAACACAACAGGATTTTCTTTTGTGCCCTTTGATTTAATTGTTCCGTCGACGGTGAAAGAGGGAGTGCCTTGTGGGGAAAACTTGATAACCACACCTTCTTCAATTGTTAATGTCGCACCCTCTTTTATCCTAAAACTAAACTCGGGTATAAAATATGGCGAGTTTTCTTTTGTCAGTGTCTTGTTTACCGAAAGCTCATTACTCATATCAATCAAATAATTAACGCTATTTCTCTTTTTTGGCGTACCAAAAATGCTTTCATTATTTGCGTCTTTTCCGTTTATCAGATATTGCCTAGTTGTCGCCCCTCCCCAATTATTCCAATCGGTTCCGGCAACATGAGAATCATATCGTTCCATTGTGTTATACGCGACGCTATTGCCATTCTGACCCCAATTATTTGCTTTTAGTATTTCATCAACCGTTGTTGTGGCATTATTTTTATTGAAAGACAAAAAGAGATGCTCTCCGCTATTAGACAAAGCGCCGGTATAAATTAGATCGGCCTGCATGTCACTAACTGTCGTATCGTCGGTTCTTTCCAACAAATAATAATCATTGGCAGGGATTGAACCGAAAAGCTTTATATGAGGTTCTTTGTCTTCTGCGTAAAGAGTCCAGCCGGTTAGGTCGATTGGTTCATTTGTGTTGTTGTAAAGTTCGATCCATTCGTCACTTGATGTCGTCCTTGATGTCCCCGCCCAAGCGATTTCGTTGATTACCACTGGTGCATTATTTATTTGAATAATTTGTTCAGCCTCTTCGGAAACATTTCCCATATCATCAACAGCAGAAACAGCCAAACGATAATCTTGATTTCCGTTGATTTTTATTTGTGTTGTCGTTGCTGTTGTTTCTATTTTTTCTCCGTTTTTGTTTAGAATAAAATATGCAAAATCAGAATTGTCCACAGACCATTCAGCGTTTATTGTCACAGTTGTTACTGCCAGCAAGCAGTCAGATTTTAAAAGAGAATCTTTACATTCAGCAACCGTTAGAGTCGTTGCCGGTGCCTGCGAATCGACAAATATTTCAATGCTTGTTTCACTGGATGTTGCTGTTTGAGTGATATTTGTTGCAAAAAAGTTTACAGTCGTTGTCCCTTGTTCAAAATCTTCTAGGACCAAAGACCATTGCCCCTCTTCGTCGGCGGTTGTCGTTGCGTTAGAAAAATCGGAATAAATGATGTTTGTTGAGGAGGCTGTTCCATAAAATTCAATAGAATTTTGATTGAATTTTTGATTATTTAACGGGCTGGTTATTGTCGGCGAATTTATTGTTTCAGTGATATTATTTTCATTTTTTTCGTCATTTTGCCCTTGATTTTCAGCATTATCTTGGTTGTTTTGGTTATTTTCTTCGCCTGATTGATTATTTTCATTTGATCCTCCTCCAGAACCACCACCTCCAAAACCAGCCGAATAGTTAGTTAGTGGCTGATTTGGGGTTAAGTTTGATATTAAATTAGGGTTTTCAATTGTATTATAAGAACGATTTCCGTCTTGATTACCAAGGTTATTTTCGTTTTCTTGACTATTATCGTCCGAATTTGGCTGATTGTTATCCACAACTTCTTCACCAACACCATCATTTTGCCCCTCTCCGGAAAAATCTACCAACCCGTTATCCACAAGGTTATCAACATCATTTCCACTTTTTGTGTTGTTTGTCGCCAAATTTGGCGCGATTGCCAACTGATTATTTACAGAAACAATATTCATCAATCTATCCCACCAACTTTGTTCCTGCTTTTCTTTTTTAGCCTTTTCAACTTCTTCAAAGAAAAGATCTATCACCCCCGCTGAATATGATATTGCTTTCGGAGCAAGAAGGGAGTAGTAATCGGAGTGGACGTATTCATGGTTAATATAAAAATAACTATCGCCCATCTCTTTGTCCACAACAGCTAAACAAAAACTTTTATTTCCGATTATCTGCTCGACACATTTTACTTCTAAACCACCACCAACGGACTTATAAAAAGTATTTTTATTTTCTAAATTTGCTCGACCGAGAGTGTCCGAACTCAAAAAATTACTATTAGAGTAAGTAGCCAGACCATCAAAAGCTTCGTTTAATCCGACAACACCTATCGAAGAGATATTGTTTAGATTTTGTAATTTATTATTTGTCTTTACCCAACCCTCATAAGGATCACCCTCAACATGCTGGTCATTTCTGGTGTGTGCCGGCACAGACATGTCTTCGATCAGATGCAGAATATGTCCCAGGGCAATAAATGCTTCTTTTTTGTTTCCTTTTACATATTCATCAATCGCATTTTTCCATGTTTGATCGCCTTTCAAATAGTATTTTTGGTTTTCTGGACTAACAGACCAATCTTTTGCAGACAAATAATCCCCCAATCCAGCACCGGTTGTCGGATCATAGAAATGATTTAAATAACGCAAAAAAGCGTCTTCTTCTATTGAACCAGCCCTAACCCAGCCAATTTCTTGAGCGGATAATTTATTACTGGAATTTTTGTTAAACAATTCTATCGCCTTTTCGGTAATATACGGATGAGCAACATCTGAATCATAAGAAAAAACCGTTTTAACAAGAAAACCAAAAGAAAAAATTACTAAAATTAAAAGACTGAATTTAATTTTGTTAGATTTCACGAATTATAGACTACTTAATTGCCAATCACCTTCTGAATTTTTTTGAAAGCCGACAAATTGCTTTAGATTATGTCCGTCTGAATAATCAACATAGTAAAAACTTGCTATCGACTCATACATGCTTTCTTTTTCTATTTTTTCCGGATAACCGTTATAAGCCTCACCAAACTTACCCTCTTCATAAGCTTTATTCAAAATATCGACATTACGCTGATAACTTTCTGCTTCCGGACTTAACTGCGCAATCGCCATCTCTAAATTATTGTTTTTCAAAGCCTCTCTAAATTTTGCATATGTTTCTTCCGG
>Ga0156039_115_pt3 | contig 6545 bp, 7 predicted proteins | sample RifCSPlowO2_02_FD_107692 | JGI IMG/M metagenome (GOLD analysis project Ga0156039, IMG submission 107692) | Candidatus Campbellbacteria bacterium RIFCSPLOWO2_02_FULL_35_11
TACCTAACAATTCCAACAGTACGGCGTTGTACCTGATGCCTTATAACAGAGGAGATTCTTCCACGACTATTCCTGTAGCCCTTTGCCAATTAAGTAGTTCGTGGGATTTGTCTATGACATGGAATACCCAGCCGTCTTATTCAACTTGTTGGGGTTGGTATAGTGCCCCAACTGCAGGCACATGGTGGGGTGTTTCAATAACCTCGCTTTACAACAATTGGCAAAGCGGGTCATCTACAAATTATGGCATTATGATGGCCCCACAAAACAACAATAATAATTTTGACGATTTTAGGAGTTCACGATATTCCGAATCCAATTATCGTCCTGCGTTGTTGTTTGATTTCACGCCGACGATTACTTTAGAAATGCCGTTACCTGGGAATCACCTCTGGCTGGTTACGACGGAACCTGGTGGATGGGATTGTATGGGAGACTACGACCAATATCACGATGGAACCAACTACTTCTCAGTTGACTTTTCGTGGAGAAATCAAGCTGATGCCGGAGCGGCTGTATATGACGAATCCACTGATGACATTCCTATTTTAGCGGCTGGTGGTGGCAAAGTTTACCAAGCTACCTATTCATCTTCAAACGGTTATTATGTCGTAATAGACCACGACGGTGACGGAAACATCAATACTGGTGTTTCAACTCGATACCTCCATCTCAAATATTCACCACCTGTTTCATCTGGGAATACCGTTCAGCAAGGAGACCTTATAGGTTATATGGGGGATACTGGATTAAGTGACGGAGTACACCTCCATTTTGGAATTCGCTATCAAGACAGTGGATCATCCAGCATATCTCAATTGAGCAAAACTCTCGTCGATGGGATCCTCATAAAAAGTTACCAGACCAAATGTTCTGAAGATGAAGACGGTGTCCCTCAGAACTGGGTTCGGTATTATCGTTCCAGCAACACTGCTTATTAATTACAATATAGATAAGCAAAAACACACAACGGGGTTTTAACCCCGTTGTTTTTATTTTTTTGAAAATGTATAATTCCATTATTATGATGAAAAAAAATACAATTATTTTATCATTAACTATTATTATTTTAATTTTAATACTTTCTTTTTTAAATTTTAATAAAGAAGGTATTGATGATAATGAAATAATCATTTCTAATGAGGATCGATTAAATATAGAAAAGATCAATACATATTCTAATGATCAATACAATTTTTCATTTTCCTATCCTACTACATGGATAATTAAAAGTGATAATCTAGGTAAAGGAGCTTTGCAATTATTAAATTATGACGATTCAAAATCGTCCAATTCTTTTTCTGAAGGAGAAAATAAAATTGAATTTGTTATTGTAGATCAATTAAATATTGATGATTCGAGTGACTATCCCGAAAAAAATAAGACTGTTGCAGATGTAAGAGTAACAAATCAAGATTCTAAAAAAATCAATATTGAATTAACTAATGGAGAAAAAATAATTTCTTATTACATTCCTATCCCTCAACAAAATAAATATCTTTATGTAAGTATTTATGGTGATATTCGGAATTTTGATGTATTAGATGAAGTTGTAAATAGCATTCAGTGGTCTAAGTGAATATTAAAAAAGGAACAATTCGTAAAACTGTCCCCTTTTTTTATTACCAACTACTCGCTACTAACCATTTATCTGTGCAAGCATACCCACTACCCACCACGTAACCCAATTTTTTTACTTTATTCACAGTCAAACTAATTTCATCGTTTCATTTGAAAACACTTTTATCTTCTGTCTTTAAAAGAGGTCACAGCGTGTTGATCCCTACAGCTGTAAAGGTGAATACGGCACTGATCCTCTGCAGATTGGTGGACACGATAATGTCTGCCTATGGGACAGCTGTCAGTAATCTCAAAAACAATTATTTAAATTTAAAACCCCTCGCGTGGAAGTGGGAGGGTTATTTTTTTAATCTATAAATTTGAAAGTTGAAAATATTGTATTCAAGGCTTCCAAAGACAAATTTTCAGTTTCTATGGTAAAAATACTTCCTTTATGGAAAAAAATTGTATTTAAACCAAATTTTTCTATACGCACTTCTGGTGTTAATCTTCGAATTTCCTCTAATTGCTCATAAGAGAGCCCCTCTGATGTTTCTGGCTCACCATAAAACAATAGCACTTTTTCGTTATCGATAATAGTTTCTGCTGAAATTTTAGATGAAGGATTTTGTAAATAAGAGTCTCTTATTTCTTGGTAATCATAAACTGATGTTATATTAGCGTAATTGCTGTTTTCAAGTTCGTCCTTACTTAAAATTCTAATACTGAGAAAAGGGCTGGGTGTAGTTTTTTTAAGATCTGCATCATCAATTATTACATAATTACTCGTACATTTTTTTGTGTCTTTGAATACCAGTTCATTATTTTCAGATTGTGTTTCGTACATTCTCCACCCATTCGGATACTTAAATTCATATCCATACCCTTCATTTCTACAAGTCTCCCAATCAGAAGTATCTAACAAGGTTATTTCTGTTGTTGTAGCAGTTTCGGTTGTGTCGGTATCAATTTGTAAGTTTTTGTTATTTGTATATTTGAAAATAATTATTCCACAAATCAGTAGAATAATTACAATAATAATTAAATTTTTCATTTTCTCCATAAAAACGATTATATCAAAAAAAATCTAAACAAAAAACTATTTGCAATCATCATGCTCGCTGTTTTTTATGTTAAAATTTTCTCTATGAAAAATAAAAATTTAATTATCTTTTTCGTCGTAATTTGTGTGCTAATTTTAATATTTTTTATTTTTAGCACGAGAAAATCTGACACAGAGGTTATCGACAATATTACGGAAAATAATTCTATCTCGGAGATAAGTGATAACGATATATTAAATGCTGATTTTAATTTTGGAGAATTCACAAATCAGTATATTGATGATGATTTTGATTTTTCTCTAATGTATCCGGAAGAATTGGGGGTTGCACAGGTGCAAAAGTCTTGTGACATTAGTTTGTATTTGAAAAAACCATCTTACCCTCCTTTTTTGTTGATTCAAAATCCAAACTGCGATTCAGCATTTAGAAATCCAAATGCAAAATCTCTTGATGATTACAAAAAAGATTATGTTACAAAATCAGGGGGCATAGTTCACATATTTAATTCAGAAGAAATAAAAACAAATTTTGGAACTATAGGAATAAAACAAAAGTATCACAAGTTCCAAAACGAAGAAGAAATCAACAATATTAATTTTAATGATATTACACCCTCTGTAAGATATGTATTTCATAATGAAATACACGGATTTTATATTTTATATGTAATGCCTACTTTTAGTGAAAACGAATATCTGGAAGAAAAAACAAACATCTATTTGGATTTAGAGAAAAAAATTATTAATACGATTAAATATTAAAAAAGAACAATTTATGAAACTGTTCCCTTTTTTATTAACAACTATCTGCCTGTGCAGGCAGTCTCATTATCAATCACTCACTAAAATTATTCCATCTCTCTCAATCCCCGAAGAGCCAGACCTAGTGCGACAGCAAAACCAGGGCCGACTTGTTTTAATAAAGGATCCAAAAATGCTGGGGCCTCTACTTTTGAAAACGGGTTAGAAATTTCTACCTCCATTTCGGTATGACTTTTTGCAAAATCCAACATTCCATTGATGATTGATCCTCCTCCGGTAATCACCAATTTATCAATATTTTTATTATATTTTTTCTGATAAGCCAGAATTGCTTTGCTTGCTTCGTTAAAAATGTATTCCATACTGGAATAAACGACGCCAGAAACTTCTTTTTCAGAATCGGTTGTGCCGACAACACCAACTTTTATTTTTTGTTGTTCGGCATCATTAACGCTGATTCCAGTTGCACGAGCAATATTCAAAGTAATGTCTTGTGATCCCCTGCCAATCATATGAGAGTCTTTTATCATTCCTTTTTCTATAATATAAAGTTTTGTCGCACCAGATCCCATATCCAAAACCGCAAAATTTAAAATATTTTGTGTTGTTGCTGTTCTGATGGTACTAAAAATCTCCACCTCAAGAAAACTTAGATTCAATCCCGCCCCAGCAATAATCTCTTTTTGTCTTATTACCGTATCTCTGTGAATTGCCGCTACCAGTACCTCGGTTTTTGGCGTTTCGTCTCTTTTTGTTGTTGACAAATTGTCTTCTCCCATAAAACTGGTAACTGCCGTTTCATCTTTTGGAATTACTTTCCAGTCCAATTCGACTTCGGAAATAGGTACCGGGATATATTTTCTCGCCTCAATCGGAATCATTTGTTGTAATTGTTTTGGATCCATTGTTGGCAATTCCATATTGAAAACAAGGGATGATTTCAAGGGAATAGAAACGCCACATTCTTTTGTGGTGACATTTGATTCTTTCATTAAATTAACCAGTGCTTCACTCAACTGAGCAGATGATAGATCTGTCGCTCTTCCTACTTCAATATTTGCATAAGGACCGAGTGACAATTCGCCGTATGTTTCAAGAATAGCAACGCCTTTTTGTCTTTTAAGCTGAACAACCTTTAATGAGGACGACCCCATATCAATACCTACAAAGCTTCCCTCTTTTTTCCCAAAAGCTTTTTTTAGACTATCAAAGTTAAAAAGACTCACAATTTTAAATAAAATTTAATATTAAATAAATTATAACATAGTTTAAATTAACAGTTTACAGCCTTTACGAACCTGCCGGCCGGCAGGCAGGCTTTACGAACTTTACGAACTTTACGAACTTTACGAACTTTACGAACTTTACGAACTTTACGAACTTTATGAACTCTAAGGACTTCTTTGAAAATTGTTGTTAAAATTTTAGCATGAAGAATCATTCTAAAAAAATCTTTGTTTTTCTTCTGGATATACTATTCCCCAGAAATGCCATCCAAAAAGAATTAGATAATATTTCGACAGAAGAATTTTTAAAACGCGCAAACAAGACTTCTCACGCTGACAAAAACATCATTACAATTTTTGATTACAAAAATAAATTAATTAGAGAAGCAATCTGGTCACTTAAATTCAGGCGAAACACTCGTCTGGCAAAAATTTTTGCTCAGATAATCTATGATGAGATAATGGAAGACCTTTCGGATATGGAAACTTTTGAAAATTTTAAAAATCCGATTCTCGTGCCGATGCCGATTTCTGCAAAGAGACGGCGGGAACGGGGATTTAATCAATGTGAATTAATTGCCAACGAGTTAACCAATTTGAACAGCGAGATGTTTGTTTTAAACAAAAAATCTCTAATAAAAATAAAAGATACCCCGCCTCAATCAAGGATGAAAAATAAAAAAGACCGTTTGGAAAATTTAAAAGATTGCTTTGCTGTGAGAAACAAAGAATTAATCAAGGGGAAAAATATTATTTTGCTGGATGATGTAACCACGACAGGAACGACATTAAAAGAAGCGCGAAAAGTCCTAAGAAGACACGGCGCAAAAAAAATAATTTGTGTAACGGTGGCGCATTAGGTTAGGGGGTAGTGGGTAGTTTTTAGGGGGGGGTACTTCTGGCTGGAATTGTAATTGATCCCGCCTTGTGAGTTTATTTTTACTTTTTTAAAAATAGAAATCGGGAGTTCCTCGTGTGCCTTAATTTCACAACAACATTATTACAACTCCAACAATCGTAAAAAGAACTCCTATTATTGTTATAACAGTGATTAAATCTTTATACTTATCTGAAAAAGATTGCCTTTCTGTGATAAATATCTGAGTATACTTGTTTTTTCCGATTATAGAATCTAATAAGCTGAGAAACACTATACTCAACGGAGTCAATATATTGATTGCTCCAAATCCTTCTTTAAACCACTGTATTGCCAAAAAAGTAGCACTTCCAATTAAGACAACGAAAATACCGCCTCTAATCACATAAGTTGCGGGAGTATGCAAGAACCAAAACATGGGTTTTTTAGTCCTCAAGAAACCTACAATTTGTAGGTACTTGCCGTTAACCCAACTCTCAGAAGCGCCAGAAACCTTAAAGTCGATATAGTTATCATAAAAAGTAATTTCTAAATCTTTATCTATTTTTCTTTCAGTAGACCAACCAATGATATTAATTATTAGTTTAGTTAATACAGAGGGTAATCTTCTGTGATTTAAAAAATCATCAATAGAATGCTCAGAGATATCAAATGTATTCGAGTATGTTCTAATCGTAAAATCTTCTTTTCTTCCTGATTCAGGAAAATCCGTTTTAATCAGACAAACGAGCTCCTTAAGATCCTCTTTTGTTAAATAACAAGGATGTATTCTATTTCGTCTATTAAAATTTATCATAGTAAATTGAGTACCCTGTACTAGTTCTAAAATGTGGAGAGGGAGGAATTCGACTTCCCAGTTCTAAATTCGGACTTCGCCTTGCAGGCTCGCCCTCATTAAGAACTCGTAAGCTCGGCGCTCGTATTTTTCTTTCAGAAAAATATACTCGCTCTTGTTCGAATCCCGACCTCTCTATCGCCAAGACATCAATATTCAAATACCTTAATCGGTATTTGAAATTGCTGTTGCGGTATTCATTGTACAAAATTCGAACCTTTT
>Ga0156039_122_pt1 | contig 5932 bp, 6 predicted proteins | sample RifCSPlowO2_02_FD_107692 | JGI IMG/M metagenome (GOLD analysis project Ga0156039, IMG submission 107692) | Candidatus Campbellbacteria bacterium RIFCSPLOWO2_02_FULL_35_11
CGAAGCAATCTTGTCCCCATCTCGAAGTTTCATTATCCTTACGCCTTGTGTCTGTCTGCCCAAAGATGGAATTTCAGCAACATCTACTCTGATCACTTGTGAATTTTTTGAAATTGCGACTATTTCCTGTTGTCTTTCTGTCAAAACTTTTGATGTAATCAAGGTTCCTGTTTTATCAGTTATCTTCATTGTCTTTATTCCAGAACCACCTCTGTTTTGAATCTTGTATTCATCCAAACTAGTTTTCTTTCCATAACCATTACTGCTCATAACAAAGAAATCCGGTTTTTGATAATCTTTTTTGATTATATTTCCTCCGACAACAAAGTCTCCCTTGCCCAATTTCATACCGGTAACTCCTCCTGCTCCCCTGCCCATTTCTCTGACATCTGATTCTTTGAATCTGATTGACTGACCTTTACTGCTTGTCAAAATTACAGAATCTCCTTTAGCAACAAATCTGGATGTTATCAATTCGTCTTTGTCTTTCAATTTGATTGCAATCAAACCGTTTCTTCGAACATCGTGGAAGCTTTCCGCAGAAACTTTTTTAACCACACCAGACCTTGTGACCATCAACAAAGAAAGATCGCTTTGCTTTATATCTTTTGGCATTGGCAAAATAGAAGTAATTTTTTCCTCTGCTTCTAATTGCAAAAAGTTCATAATCGATTTTCCACGAGTTGCCCTCTTTCCTTCCGGTATGTCATACATCTTGATTTGATAAGCCTTTCCCTTGTCGCTAAAGAACAACAGGTCGCTGTGAGTATTTGTGGTCAAGAAAGTCGTCACAAAGTCTTCTTCTTTTGCTTTCAAATCCACAACTCCGATGCCTCCCCTCTTTTGTTTCTTGTATTCATCTGGATTTGTTCTTTTGATATAACCACCAGCAGTGTAAACCAAAACGCTTTCTTCCTCTGGAATTAAGTCTTCGACAGAAATAACCTTGACGCCCCCCTTGATTAATTTGGTTCTTCTTTCATCACCATACTTTGCGACGATCTCTTTCATTTCATTTTTAATAATCTCCAAAATCTTTTTTGGACTCTTTAACAAATCTTTCATCTCTTTGATGAAATCTTGAATCGCGTTCAATTCGTCTTCGATTTTCTTTCTTTCCAAACCTGCCAACTTTTGTAGTTTCATATCCAAAATAGCCTGAGCCTGTAGTTCAGAAAATTTAAATTCTTTCATCAAATTTGCTTTAGCGGTAGGGGTGTCTTTGGAGGCTTTGATTGTTTTAATTATTTTGTCGATATGATCCAACGCCTTTTTCAATCCCAACAAAATGTGTTCTCTTTCTTCGGCCTTTCTCAGATCAAATTCTGTCCTTCTTCGAACAACTACCTGTCTGTGACTGATAAATTCTTCTAGCACGCTCTTTAAAGCAAGTGTTTGAGGGACACCGTCAACCAAAACAACAAGGTTTAGGTGGAATGTGTCTTCCAACTGTGTGTGTTTGTATATATAATTTAATACTTTTTGAGGGTGAATTCCGGACTTCAAATCAATAACAACGCGAATGTCTTTTGTTGACTCGTCTCGCAGTCCTTTGATACCATCTATTTTTTTATCTCTAACCAAATCTGCTATTTTGATAATCAAATCAGATTTGTTTACTCTGAAAGGAATTGAGGTAATGATGATTTGAAAATTGCCGGCTTTGTTTTCTACAATTTCTGCATTTCCACGACAAATAATTCCACCTCTTCCGTTAGCGTATGCGTGGGCAATCGCTTTCTCGTCAAAAATCATTCCGCCTAAAGGAAAATCGGGGCCTTTAACAAATTTCAAAAGGTCTTCTGTTGTTGCGTCTTTATTTTCAATCAAGTGAATAGTTGCATCGACAACCTCATTCAAATTGTGTGGAGGAATATTGGTTGCCATACCAACAGCAATACCTAAGGTTCCATTTAAAAGAACATTGGGAACAGCGGACGGCAAAACTTTTGGCTCTTTTAATCTGCCATCGTAGTTTGGAACAAAATCTACCGTTTCTTTATCGATGTCTCTTAAAAGCTCTGAGGCAAGTCTGGCCATTTTTGCTTCGGTATAACGCATAGCCGCAGGAGAGTCTCCGTCGATAGAACCAAAGTTACCTTGACCCATTACCAAAGGGTATCTCATGGTAAAATCCTGAGCCATCTTTACCATAGAATCATAAACGGCAATATCGCCATGAGGGTGATATTTTCCAAGCACATCTCCGACAACAGAAGCCGACTTTCTGAACCTCGCAGAAGAAGTTAGACCCATTTCACTCATAGTATAAAGAATTCTCCTGTGAACCGGTTTCAAGCCGTCTCTTACATCTGGCAAGGCACGATCGGTAATAACCGACATCGCATAATCAAGAAAGCTCGTTTCCATTTGCGAGCTGATATCCTCAGAAATAATACCCCTTTCTAGGGGGCTTTCATTTTCCTTTAAAACCTCTTTTTCGTCTTTTTTTGCCATATTTTATACTGTATTATAACATAAAATCTATTTAGTTTCTCCCCAATATTCATTCAAACCTGACCGAGTATCTGACAATGCACTGTCCAAACTTTGGCCAATATCAGAAAGGAAATAATCTAAATTTTTAAAAAACCCCTTGTCATTCTTGTCATCAAAAAAATACACCAATGCACTCCAAACAACAAAAACAAAAACCATTATAACCACGGTGTAAAGATAAAGAATTTTTTTCTTTTCCTTTTCGCTTTTGTTTCTTAATCTATTCAAAAGACCTGACATAAATTTAAAAATTATTCACTAGATGCAGAATCTGATTTCAAAACAACGATTTCGCCTTCTTTTCCTTCCAAATCTTTTTTCTTTAATGTTAATTTGTCTATTGGCTTTAAATCATCTTCTCCGCCTTCTTTCAAAAACTTTTTCAGAGCATCTTTTTCTCCAACATCTCCATAGTGCATTGGAATAATAATTTTTGCTCCCAATTTTGTCGCTAATTTGTTAGCATCGCTTGCTCCCAAAACACCTTCTCCGCCAATAGGGACAAACAAAACGTCAACATCTGCCAACATTGCTTTTGAGGTATCATTTAATTCCAAAGAATCCAAGGCTCCTAAAAATCCCAAAGTAATACCGTCTACAGTTACTACATAAACGGTATTAACACGATCTTTTCCTTTATATTGTGTTTTATAAAAAAATCCTTTAATAAAAATCCCGCCAATTTCATATTCACCTGGTCCGGAAATTACAAAAGGTTCTTTGTTTTTTGAAGAAGCATTATCAATACCATTCAAATCAACGCTATTTGCGGTTACCAAGACAATATCAGCGCCGAATCTTGGTCCTTTAAATTTTGATTCTTTTGAAATAGGGTTAAAAGCTAAAACCAAATCTCCCTGCTGAACCTTAAAAAATTCTATATTATGGTAAGTTATTATCATACGCCGAATTATAACATAAATTATTATTCAAAAACCAACTGCGAAATCCACACGAAAATCAATCGAAGGCTTGCCTGCCCTGCATGCGCAGGCATGGCAGGCAGGTAGTAGGTAGTAAAAAAAATTAAAATTTAAAATCTAAAATTTTTAATTTTAAAATTTGCTTTTTTGACTTTTCTGACTATACTTAACTACAAGCCTTTTAGATAAAAGGGCTATATTTATTAACAATTTAAATAAAAGCTAATACTATTTGATGTGTAAAAAGGACAAATCACGGAGTCAAAAAGCACTTTTATTTATCAAAAACAAATGACAGATAAAAAAACATCTGCGCAAGCAGAAGAAAAGGAAATCGAAAAAATTTCTGAAAAAACAGAAGACGCAAAAAAAGAAAGTAGTCTTATGGCCTCGTTGGTAAACGACACACCAAATCCACCAGTTAATGGTGACCTTGTAGAAGGAAAAGTTGTCGGTATTGATAAAAACGCTGTTTATATAGATTTGCCACCATTCGGTACAGGTATTATCTACGGAAGAGAGTTTTTAAATGTTAGAGATGTAGTTAAAAATTTAAATATTGGTGATGTAATCAACGCCAAAGTTGTTGAGGCAGAAAACAAGAATGGGTATGTAGAGTTATCTTTGAAAGAAGCTCGACAAGCTCTTGTTTGGAACGAAGCCGAAACAGTGATGAAAGAAAAGCAGATTTTGGAATTGACAGTAAAGGAGGCAAACAAAGGAGGTTTGATTATCAACTGGCAAGGAATTTCAGGATTTCTTCCAGCTTCACAACTAAGTTCTGAAAATTATCCAAGAGTAGCCGACGGAGACAAAGATAAAATTCTTGAAGAATTAAAGAAAATGGTTGGAACAAAAATTTCTGTTCAAATAATTGGTGTAGAACCAAAAGAAGGAAAACTTATCTTCTCTGAAAAGAATATCGGCCACGAAGAAAGACAAGAAATTATTCAAAAATACAAAGTTGGAGACGAAGTTACAGGGGAAATTACAGGAATTGTAGACTTTGGAATCTTCATCAAATTGGATGGAGAAATCGAAGGACTGGTTCACATTTCAGAAATGAGTTGGTCATTGGTTGAAAATCCAAGAGATCTATACAAAGTTGGAGAAAAATTAAAAGTAAAAGTAATTGAAATTGTTGACGGAAAAATTTCTCTATCAATCAAAGCTTTGAAAGAAAATCCTTGGAAGAGTGCTGAAAAGAAATACAAGAAAGGTGACGAGGTAAGCGCTGTCGTAATCAAATTTAACAAACACGGAGCATTGGCTTCTGTTGAAGAAGGAGTGGCTGGATTAGTCCACATTTCTGAATTTGAAAATGAAGAAAAATTGAGAGAAGCCTTGCAGTTAGGACAAAGTCATAAGTTCAAGATCAATGTCTTTGAACCAAAGGTTCAAAAAATGACACTATCACTAATAAAATAAATTTTATTAGTGAAGAATCAAAATAAAAAACCTGTTTGCCTACGCAAACAGGTTTTTTATTTTGATTCTTAATCACGAAATAATTCTAACTGCCTATCATCTCCAGCAAACGAATTCCTTTTCGATAACCTCAAATAATATACTATATTAATTTATCTATTTTTTAATTCAACCTCTTCTTTTAACAGGTCAAATTTAACAATAAAATTTTCAAAAAAACCTTTTTGTCCAACAAGTCCGTGAGGCATAATATTTCCAGTCCCGGTAACATTAGGCATAAATCCGGCAATTATTTCATAGGACCACCCACCAACATCGATAACAACCTTATGTTCATAATATAATGATGATTTTCCTCCAACACCCATAACTTCTTTTGGATTTCCTTTTTTAACTTCAATACCAATTATTTCCGCTATTTCTGCATCAAAAATACACATATCGGCACCAGAATCAACAAGAACTTCATATCCAATTTCTTGGTTTTTATTTTTTAATTTTATTGGTATAACAGGCCTTAGAACCTGATTGGAATATTTTTTATAATTAAATTTCATATAACACCAACATAAGAAGCTAAGTCTTTTGGAATTCTTGTTAAAAATAATGTTTTGTTTGTCTTAATCTGTGCTTTTTTAACAGCCTCATTTGCAGTTTTTCCATAACCCAAAACAGTGACTTCGTCTTTATCCAAAGCCACCCACAATCCTTTATATTTTTTATATAATTTTGTCCAATCTTTTGACATATAATCTATATTATATCAATTTGACAAATTTTACAAACAATTAAATTTATTCATAGCAATCACTCTTCCCTCTTTTACTATTTTTTCCAATGCCAAATTAATTGTTTTATTTATTTTCTTTATTTTCTCTAGATCGGATTTTCCTACATTTTTCATAATAAAATCTAATCCTTTTGGTTTTCTAATTTTTCCTGTAATTGTTAGTGGCGAAATTCCTACTCTGATACGAATAAAATCTTTTGTCTTTAAAGACTTTATTATTGACTCAATGCCTTTGTGGCCGCCCGATCCTCTACCAAAAGAAATTTTAAAATCACCTAATCCTAAATCCAAA
>Ga0156039_141_pt1 | contig 4388 bp, 7 predicted proteins | sample RifCSPlowO2_02_FD_107692 | JGI IMG/M metagenome (GOLD analysis project Ga0156039, IMG submission 107692) | Candidatus Campbellbacteria bacterium RIFCSPLOWO2_02_FULL_35_11
TTTATTTTTTTAATCATATTTTTCTTTTTTTATTTTTATTACATCACAAGAACACAAAATTCATTTCAAAATCCATTATGATATTATCAATAATATCATAATGGATTTAACTTGGATTTGAATCTAGGGTTAAAATCTTTTGAAAAAAATAAAGCACCTCTTTGCCTCTTTTTGTAATTCTATGGTTTACTCTTAATCCGTTATATTTTTTACTAATAAAACCAACTTGCTCAAGCCTTTGTATATGAGTAGCCCCCGTTTGATAATTTATTTTTACAATTTCAGAAATTTCTTCCACACTCAAATCATTTCTTTCATCTATTAAAACAAGAATTTTTATTCTCTTTTTATTGGCAATTGCTTTCGAAAAAATCTCCAACAATTTCATTTGTTTTTCAGTGAATACAAATTTCATAATTTATTTTATTTTATATATTTTAAAAATTAAATAACCATTCATATTATCATTATGATATTATTGATAATATCATAATGATAATTATTTATTATTTATTACTTGCCATATATTATTTAAATATATTAACATAAAAAAACCCCCGCGAGTTGCGGGGATCAACCAAGGTCACGGATAGGTTTTTCGCTGGTAGGACATTCTTCTTGAGGAGAATATAGCTTGCAGTGAAATTGCAGGTAATCGTCTTTTCGATCTCCTGAAAGACCTTTTTCGTTCATAACAGGAACGATTTTTTTGCAATCAGGACAGCGGGTGCTCCCAACTCCCAAACCCTTTCCCCAACGCTTGGAATCAAAATAATTAACCTTAATCATTATCATCACCATTTGTTTTAAGTAGGTTAACTAAACATCTGACATAACACTACAACAATAAAAATATTTTGCAAACAAAAAGGGCCGTGGAAACTGTTGGCAGTTTCCACGGCACTGGGCAATGTCAGCCTAATGGCAGACAGCGCTCCCTGAGGTCGCCCTGGACGACATCGGCGAGATACTTCCCGCTGGCAGGACACAAATTCCCCTGCGGGCCATGAGCGCCAAGATAATCATAGAGACTACTCTCATCGGGCTTGCCGTCATTAATTATTTTGACATTGGATTTTTTACAAGCCGGACAGGTCATCGTCCTGAGCCTTGCATTATACTCGGAGACAATCCACGAAACTTCTTTTTTCATAACACCACCTCCACACAAAAATTTATATCAGAACACCTTTTTAGAAAATACCAAAAAAATTAAGACCTGTAAAGAGCAAAGACCGCATCTGATGATGCGGTCTTTGAAAAATTATTTCTTACCTTTCTTTGTTTTTTTAGCAGACTTTGCAATTAACATTTCTTTTTTTACTGCAAGACGCTTTTTTGTCTTCTTTGAATGTGATGTTTTCTTTTTGTCTAAACCTGTAATTCTTTTTGCCATTTTTTTTAAAGTTTACAGCTGATAGCCGACGGCCAACAACCTTTAATAAATTTTCTTAAATTATACACAATCTATTTATGCATTGCAAAAATCGATCTGTAAAATGCCCCCAAGCTGACCAAAACAAGAACCAACATCATAAACCAACCCACGACAGGAATCAATCCCAAGATTGCCAATATCACAGTTCCGCCAATTACGATTTTCCAATCAGCCGTATAATCTTTCTTTTTAAACAACAAATGTGCTAACCATATTCCAAAAATTATTCCGGTAATTGCCGCAGCGATTGTCAAAGACACAAAGTAAATCATCAAAACAACCAACCCCAACCAAAGTCCAAACAAAGTTACAATCAAAATTACCGAAGCAATAGGAGTAATCAAAAACAAGACAAGACCTGTCAGCAAACTTTTCCAAAAGCTTGTCAGACCTTCTTTTGCACAAGCCTCTGTTGTCTTTTTAAATACATAAGCAAAAATCAAACCAACGATTAACAATCCAACCATCTTTATCAACAAAGCCACAGATATAATAGTAAACAAAACTCCGGCAAAAACACCCTTGTCTATATTTTTACTTACGGCCTTCTTTTCATTTACGATTGTTTCACCTTTTACAACCGCTCCCTCTTCAACCTGAATTGGTTTTTTAGAATAGTACTCCAAATTTCCGTTTATCACGGCGCTACTTCCCAAAATCAATTCGTCGACTTGATTGATCTTTACATTGCCTCCAATCTCACTATTAATGGTTACTACCCCACCGCCGATAGAAACATCTCCGACAACAGGGCCTTGAATATCAATTGTTCCTCCGCCAACAATCAAATCACCGCCGACACTGGCTTGTTTAGAAACCATCACATTTCCTCCAGCAATAAAAAGATCGTCGGAAATCTTACTTCCCACAACAACGCTTCCTCCGGCTGTGTGAACACTTCCCAACACATCCCCATTGACCATCACCGTACCTCCGGCTGAATAAACAGACTGTCCGACATTTCCATTTATATTTACAACATTTCCAGCGGCATGAAGTCCCTTTTCTACATTGGCATCAATAGTGACAATGTTTCCTCCGGTATAAAGGTTGGTAATAACTTCTTCTGCTCCAATATTTACGCTTCCATTATTTTTGGCTCCTATGCGTAAATCTGCCGCATAGGTTGTTCCTGCAACGCTTAAAAAAACGAGAGCAAAAACAAAAGCCAAAGATAGAATTTTTTGTAATTTCATAATAAATAGCAATTAGTTTTTAACAGATTAATTATACAATGTATCAAACAGTTTAGTCTATATAAACAAAAAACCTGCCGAGATTAAACCTCGGCAGGCTGAAATTAAACTAGATGAGACTCATCCCCTGATAACGATGAAGACCAACAAGAGTATCGTCTGATCCGTCGTCATTCTTTTTATAAATTCCTTCCTCTCCAACAAAGCCGGAGAAAAATCTCGCCGTTTCAAGATTATTACAATAGATCAGATCAGGAAAATTCTTATTGCAATAATAATTATTACCTCTTCCTCCCATAAAATGACGGGCTTCGATCATCTCATTCAAAGCCACTTTCAGAAAGGGAATCACTTCTGTCGGATACCATCCGCAATAACTCATAACCCAGACAGGATTAAATCCAAACCAAATTGTTATCTTGCCTTCTGAACGCCCATTAGAGTGCGACGACCATTCATCCACAAAAGTAAATTTTCCTGTTCGATGACGAAGGCACTTATAACCAGGCATCAGACTGTGGCTGGGTTTAACCTTTTCGGTCGGCCAACCGACAGTTTGCATGGCTTCCCAATAAAAGTCCTCGACATCTTGAATGGTTATTTGAGATATATTTCTTTCCGATTCAAAACCAACAACCCTTACGCCTTCGGCGATTCTTCTTAATTCATCCGACATTTTCCCTCTCATTATTTGTTTCTTGTTAGAGAACCCTATTTCCTAAGACAACTTTACTTTTTTGACAACTCGTTGTCAACAAAATTTAAAAATTTTTTATCTGTTTACAATTTATCTGTATTTATATATAGTCTTTAATAGGATAAGTCCTTACTATTTTAGACAAACATTCGAGAGGAGTGATTTATGAAAAAAATCTTATTTATCTCATTTTTCAGACATTTGAATAATAAAATTGATCAAAAAACAGACGATATCACATCAAGATTTTATGACAACAAAATTACATTATCATTCCTGCTGATTATTTTTACGGTGGGGTTAATAATTTCGACATCCAATATTGTCATCGGAACAATCAGTATAATTATGAACAATTATTCGTGGCTTATTATCCCGGGCTTGATATTTTCACCTCTGTTGTTTCTATATTCAGCCAACGGAGTTAAAAATTCTTGCTGGAGATTAACACATTGATACAAAAGCCTCGGCACTTGTGCCGAGGCTTTTTGATTTTAAAAATTTTATCTAACTTCCCAACCTTTTGATTGCATCTGTGTAGTTATTTCATTCATAATTTTATTTATTTCATCATCGGTCAAAGTTTTTTCTTGCGATTGAAATACTAAATTAAAAGCATACGATGTCTTGTTTTTCCCTTCTGGTTTATAGGTATCAAACAATTTCGTTCTTACAAGCAATTCTCCGCCATTATCTTTAATCAAACCCGAAACACTCTCTGTGCTTTCTTCGTTTGGTACCCAAACAGCGATATCTCGCAACATAAACGGATAAGAAGAAATATGTTTGTATTTTATATTTTTGTCTGAAGTATTTTTCAAAACATCTCCATAGGTTTCTGGCTGGGGAAGTTTTTCGAGAACATCATCAAAATTTATTTCCAGAATTTTCTCACCCTCTTTTAATTTCAAATCAATGCCAATCTCTTCATTAATTTTCTGGATCGCTTCGCTAACGCTCGCGAAGACGACTTTGTTATTCTTGCCGTCTACTCCAATACAAAAAGCATTATATTCCTCTCCAAGTGCGGGAAAAACTTTTCCGAATTCAAAAATCT
>Ga0156039_128_pt2 | contig 3840 bp, 4 predicted proteins | sample RifCSPlowO2_02_FD_107692 | JGI IMG/M metagenome (GOLD analysis project Ga0156039, IMG submission 107692) | Candidatus Campbellbacteria bacterium RIFCSPLOWO2_02_FULL_35_11
AGGACGTCGACGATCTACCAGACCGTGAATTTCGTTTTTGTAAAAATCGCACGCCCGACAAACAGATTGTTTGTCCTTATAATTTCCTTGTATTGCTCCGTGGCACAGGGTTCCGGTGACCGAAAAACAAATTCTCCCGTTATTGGGATATGCGGGACAATCTTCTTTCACCTTGCAACCCTTTCCGTGTTCCCAACAGTTCTTTTCTCCCATAATTCCCCCTTGATTATTCAACCATATTCATCTCTCTGGCCTTTTCCCGACCAAGATGAGTCACGGCTGTCTCCATCCCTTTTGAATCAGGACGGAGTTTTTTGAGTTTTGGATGAGAAAAATCGAACGAGCAGTGGAAAAAATCTCCTCCCAGCTCGTAAACCATTTTGCCACCCGATCGAAAGACTTTTTCTTCTTTTCCGGAAAACATAGGCATACTTCCCTCCACTCCACGAATAATAAGTAAGATTTAACAAAACACACCTCATAAAAAACTACATTAAAACAAGGTCTCTGTCAACAAAAAAGGGCTCTGTAAAAATTCGTGTGGTGGAAAATAAGAAAAATGAATTGTCATATTGCTTTAAATTTTTTCTCAAAAGATTTAAAGCAATTCGTTCTCAAAAACTAAAAGTAAAGATTTTTCATCGATGAATTTTGCAAACCCGACACCACTTTTTTTAAAAAAACAAAAGTGGTGTCGGACATGACAATCCGATAAAATAATTGACACATTAATTTTATAGAACCCCAAATAAAAAACTCTATGTGCTCGGTTATAACAAATTCTATTTATCTCTTTTTTATTTATATTTGTATTTATATCTATATTTATATCTGTATTTTTATTGTGTATAAAACTCACGACCGTAAGTTTTATACACAATAAAAATCATAGGCCGAACACTTCTTTCAACCATTTATCATTTTCAATTGAATCTACTTTCATATATAGAACATCTTTACCAAGAAAGAGGCCGGCCTTAAGCATCACAACGAGTTCTTCACAGTCATATGGAAAAACCCAAACACTGTTTTGCAATTTTACAAAACCCAATTTATTTAATGTAGCTCTCAAAAAGTCTCTGGTGCTTCTCCTTTTCTCCTTTATATCAAAAACAACAACCCTCCATTTTTCATCCCACCTTTTCGGCTTTTTTATCTCCAAATCTCCCAACTCATATTTGGCCAACTTTTCTTTTCCTCTTTCTGTTAAGCAAATAAATTTTTTGTCTTTCTTTTTAACAAATTCTATATTCCCTTCTCTCAACATTTTATCAATGGTTTTATTTATATAGATTTTTCTGCTATATTTTTTCTTACCGGAAAATTGCCCCAATACTTGCAGAGCGTTGGGGGCAACAACAGCCACACCCATAATGCCGACAGCAGCAATCGTACTTAATATTATTTTTTGAATGTTAATTTTCTTATTTTCGTCCATATTATTTTTTGTATAAAACTCACGATCGTAATTTTTATACAATAAGAATTTTAATCTAAATTTAAATCAAATTTAGATTTAGATTTAAAGTTCTTTCAAAATCTGCTGTAATCTTTCATATTTAACCAGACGCTCTTTTTGTCTTGGAGAACCAGCTTTTATTCCATACGCCCCTACTCCGACCGCTAAATCAGAAATAAAATCATCCATCGTTTCCCCCGACCTGTGTGAACAAATGATTTTCCACCCCGCTCCGCGGGCAATCTTTATTGCGTTGTATACTTCGGTCAATGTGCCAATTTGGTTTGGTTTAATTATCACAGCATTCGCCCTCCTATTTCGTGCAGAATCCAAAATTTGCTTAGCATTAGTCGTAGTGAGATCATCGCCAACGATCAACAATTCATCATCGTTGCTTTTCAAAATCCAATCTTTAGAATTTTTCATTATATTAGAAAAAGCCGAAAAATCAGATTCCTGAAAAGGATCTTCTATGCTAAAAATCGGAAATTTTTCTGTTAAATTTTTATAAATTTGTTCAAGTTGCTCAGACGAATATTCTTTGCCAAAAATTTTATAAACTCCATCTTTATAAAATTCTGACCCAGCAACATCAATCGCGATTTTCATATCAGAATCCATCAAACTGAAAATCATCTCAAAGGGTTCTTCCAGATTTTTTGTTTCTGGTGAAAAACCACCTTCGTCACCAATTTTCACCTCACCATATTTTTCTTTTACTAATTCTCCCAATCGATTCAAAAAATCAACGGCTTTATCATAAGATTTTACTTCCGCGACAATCATTGATTCTTGAAATGGAATTCTAAAATCGGCGTGTACCCCACCGTTAATAACATTCATAAACAATTTCGGTAAAGACGGAGACACATCAAGCTTTGAAATCTCGTTGATATATTTCCAAAGTGGTTTGTTTTCCAATTTTGCTCCCAGCCTAGTGACAGCAAGACTTACCCCAAGAGTTGTATTCCCGCCCAAAACAGATTTGTCTTCTGTTTTGTCCAAATCCAAAATAATTTTATCAATTTCAAATGGATTTATTTCCATGCCAACAATTGCTGGCGCAATAATTTCCTCAATATTTTTTATTGCTTGTTTAACATCAATAACTTTTGCTTCGCGAGAACCGGCGCTCTTTCCAGAAGGAACAGATGCGACAGCAGAAATATCATCAGAAAATACCTCGACCTCAATCGTAGGCTTTCCCCTTGAATCCAATATTTCCTTTGCTTTTATTGATGTGATTTTACTCATATTATTTTTTCTTTGTACTTTCTTTTTGACTTACCATCATTGTCGTCTTTATTATAGTATCCGGAATCAAAGAAATTGAATCGATTCCGCAATCAACCAGGAATTTTACAAACTCGGGAAAATCACTCGGTGCCTGACCACAAATTCCAACCTTGGTTTTTGTTTTCTTTGCACGAGCAACTAAATCTTTAATCATAATTTTTACAGCTTCGTTGTTTTCGTTTGAAACTCCCGCTACTTCCAATGTTCCAGTTGAATCTCGATCAATTCCCAACATCAACTGAGTTAAATCGTTTGAACCAATAGAGAATCCGTCAAAAATCTTTGCAAATTGTTCCGCCAAAATAATATTTGCTGGGATTTCAGCCATCACATAAATTTCTAAACCATTCTTTCCCCTCTTCAATCCATACTTTGCCATAATCTCTTGAACTTTCTTTCCTTCTTCAACTGTTCTACAGAAAGGCACCATAATTTTCATATTGGTTAGTCCCATTTCATCACGAACTTTCGCCAATGCCAAACACTCTAATTCAAAAGCTGGCAAGAATTTTGGAGAATAATATCTACTTGCCCCTCTCCAACCAATCATTGGGTTTGATTCTACTGGCTCGTAAGCATGTCCGCCGATTAAGTTTGCGTATTCATTACTCTTGAAATCTGACAAACGAACAATCACAGGATTTGGATAAAACGCTGCAGAAATTCTTGCTACTCCTTCTGCCAATTTATCAACAAAAAATTGTTTCTTGTCTTTGTAACCCATTGTAACCTCTTCAATCTTTTTCTTTGTCTTTTGATCTTGCTTGTCAAAATTTATCAATGCCAAAGGGTGAGCTTTGATTGTATTGTTAATGATGAATTCCAAACGAGCTAAACCAACACCATCATTCGGAATAAACGAACTTGAAAAAGCCAATTCTGGTTCACCAATATTCATCATTATTTTTGTCTTTGGTCTCTTTAATTTTCCAATATCAGTCTTTCTTGTCTCGTAATCCAACAACCCTTCGTGAACTTTACCGGTTTCTCCATCAGAACAATTAACAGTAACTTTTTGTCCAGTTTTCAAGACCTTTGACCCTTCTTCTGTTCCTACAACACAAGGAATACCCAACTCGCGAGAA
>Ga0156039_123_pt2 | contig 3637 bp, 6 predicted proteins | sample RifCSPlowO2_02_FD_107692 | JGI IMG/M metagenome (GOLD analysis project Ga0156039, IMG submission 107692) | Candidatus Campbellbacteria bacterium RIFCSPLOWO2_02_FULL_35_11
TAAGATTAAATAAATGCTAATTTTTTTCATGATTTTAAGTTAAATTAATTAAATTAATTTTTAATATAATTAGTAAAATTCGATAAGCACCCAACAACTGGTACTTGCCAAACATTATATCAGAAAACAACCCAAAAAACCAGTGTTTTTACAAATTAATACCCCCGAAAAACGGCTTAAAATAAGACTAGAATAGGATTAGTAAACCAGGATTTTACCTCTATGCCCTTCGCTTGTCGCATTCATGTATTCCCATAGACCAACCTGGGTAAAAGTATAGTCGTAAATTCCATCGTAACCAACGGTTTTTGACTGATTTAATTGCTTGTGGAACAGATCGCTTTGATCAACCGCGAATACTCTCATCGATGTGCTGGACTTGTTTATAAATCTTACAGATGTTCCTCTTTTGATTTTTAGGTCGTTTGGAGAGAATCCAGTCTTGTAATAATAAATCACATAAACACCAGCAGGAGTTATTGTTGGCGTGGTTTTTGTTGTGGTGGTAGGTTTTTTAACAGCAGGCTTTGTTGTTGTTTGTTGTGTGGTATCTTTTGTCGTCGTACTCGTATCTCCAATCAATTCAATATTCGGAGCATTCTTATCATCAGATGTTATTCCGAAATTTGCTTGATAAAAATAATAGCTGGCAACAGCAACAGCACCGACCAACAAAATTAAAAATAAATCTTTGATTTTATCTTCCATAAATAATGAAATTAATATAGTAAAAGATTGCTAAATCTTGATTAAATTATACCTCAAAAAAAGATATAAAAACAACGGTATTAAACACGCCTGTTAATTAGACAAAAATTTCTCTATATTTTCTTTGTGTTCTTCATAAGTTTCTGCACAATGAATTTGTCTGTTTGAATCGTGTAAATAATAAAGACAGTCTGTCTTTTTAGGATAAAGCACCGCCTCTATAGCGCTGGTCCCAGGGTTTGAGATTGGTTGAGGGGGCAACCCTTCGTACATATAAGTATTGTATGGAGAATCAATCTTTTTATCGATTGATTTTGCTACTGGCCACCAATCCCCTTTTTCGCCTTTTACATATTGCAAAGTAGCATCAATGTCCAATTTCATATCTTGCAAAAGCCGATTCCACAAAACACCCGCAATTACAGGCATGTCTTCTTTTCCTCCTGCTTCTCTTTGAACAAATGATGCAATTTTAATTAGTGTCGTCCATTTAATATCTTGACTAACGGCCTCTTTTGAATATGGGTTAAATTTTTCATTAAAACGAGCATACAAACGATCAACAACATCAGTCGGAGATTCATCTAACGGAATCAAATAAGTATCAGGAAAAAATATTCCCTCTTTTATAGAAGCGACTTCATTTGTCCTCTTAATAAATTCGTTTGCCTGTGCGTCTCCCCAACCAAATTCTTCGACAAAGATATCGGCGATTTGTTCTTTGCGATAGCCTTCTGGGATAATCACCCATTTCATATATGGGTCGGACTTTAATATTTTTACTATCTCAAAAACAGACATTGATTTTGAAATCTTGTAAGCCCCAGGCATTATACAATCAATACATCGAGAATTCACATTCAAAATTCCGTAAAAGGCTATTTTAAATCCGAGACGATTTTTTATAAAACCTTTTTCATAAAGAGAATCTTCAACTTCTTTTGAATCGTCTTTGCCGATTTGAATAATAAGTCTCTCTGGTTCGGATTGTTTTTGTGGAGCATTAAAAAGATTGCTACTCGCAAAATAAATTCCGAGACCAATTATCAAAAGAATTCCAAAAATAATACTTAAAAATATTTTATTTTTTCCCTTCGGATGTAAAAGCATGGTTTAATTTTATATTAAATAAACCGGATTAACAAAAGGCTAGTTTTTGTGTATTATACAAGAAAATATTGCGGGATCGTCCCTCGGCCGTAGCCTATGGGCGAGGCTAATGGTAGGACTGCGGTTCCTGCCTGCCGGCAGGCAGGTCTGTCATCAGATTCACATCAAATTGTTTTGAAAATTAAATTTGTTCTTAAAGCTGCGGGATCGTCTAATGGTAGGACTGCGGTTTCTGGTACCGCCTATCTAGGTTCGAGTCCTAGTCCCGCAGCTTTAAGAATAAATTGCAAATGATTAATGGGTGTGGATAAAAATATAAGTCCAAAGACAAACACAAAAATACTGTATAATATTTATATGAAAAAACTAATTAAGGTATCTTCAATATTAGCAATTTTACTCGGTATTGTTTTAACAATCGGTGGCGTATGGGGAATTTATTTTACATATAAAAATGTAGCTCGAGAAAAAATAATAACTCCAGCAGATGCAAATATTTCTGGAAAACCAGTTCTTGGACCTCTTACGCTTAGAGCACAATCAGACGCAATCAGAAAACACACATTGTTAACAACAGAAGACAAAACATTTGCAGAAATGCCTAGGCAAATACAGGAAATAGGAAAAGATGGCAAGCCTATTCTTGACGAAAAAGGTGATCCAATAATGACACCCAACATGGCTCGTGATATTTGGATAACAGCAACAACCCTTACAACGGCGCTAAACTTGGCAATTTTGGTATATGCATTTTCAACTTTAATTACCTTATTTGGTATCATTTTAATTTGGATTGGTGTAATTTTTTATACACTCAACAATAAATTATAATTTCTACCGGGTTTAATTTAAATTTAATTAAATAAAAAAACAGACAATGCTGTTGCCTGTAATAATTTTGATTTATATTCATCAAAATTTGCTATTTTTAAAAATATTGTTATTATGCAAAATAGGAGAGTACATTTTTAATATTGAAGAATAATATATTTTTGAAGAGGTAAGAGATGAAGAAAAGAGAAGTATTTATACACACGATACTGGCAATGATGACAATATGGACAGGATGGGCACTTCACCACGAAATCAGAACGGATCTGGATGCCAAAAAAATCGGCACGATCCTCATGATCGTTGGAGGATTGTGGGGACTGTTTTCCCTGCTCGAACTTTTGTCAACATTCAAAGACAAATTCTTCCCCGTCACAGAAGATGCTGTGACGGGAACAGAAGAGGAGGCACCGTAGTGCCTCCCTTTTTTAATTTTATATTAACTTTTCTCAACGAACCAAAAACTAGACATGCAAATATCTTCTGACTGCCAAGTAACTCGATACCACACCCAAGAACACACCAGAAGACAAAATAATAAATGAAATACTGAAAAAGTTTCCTAGGTAATGATCAAACATATTCAAACCAAACAATTTTTCTGAGAACGATCCTAAATAATAAGTTAACGGCAAGAAAACAATCAGTGTCACCAGCCCAGAAACTAAACCATAAATCATACCCTCAACAACAAATGGTCCCCTAACATATTTATTACTTGCCCCCACCAGACGCATTACGGAAATTTCTTCTTTTGATATATATATCGTTAAGCGAATAGTATTAAAGGTAATGATTATAGACATAATCACCAACAGCAATGTAACAATAAAGCCAATTCTTTCTGTTGCAATAATAATTTTTGAGATTCTATCGATAACGATTTTATTTTGATTATAATTTACTTTATCAATAATATTTTGCCCGTCTGCAGACAAAACGCTTGCTCCTTCTAGAAACCGTGCGATACTTTCGTATTGACTGGTTT
>Ga0156039_137_pt1 | contig 1973 bp, 1 predicted proteins | sample RifCSPlowO2_02_FD_107692 | JGI IMG/M metagenome (GOLD analysis project Ga0156039, IMG submission 107692) | Candidatus Campbellbacteria bacterium RIFCSPLOWO2_02_FULL_35_11
GTTAGGTTGGTTGGTTTTGTGGGTGCGGTGGTGTCTGTTTGTATAGGTGTATTGTATTCATCATTATCTGTGGCAGAAGAACAACCAATGTCATTTGGATAATCAGTTAGACTATCACCATCATTATCACTTCCGTCATTACATTGGTAAGTCGCTGGTGGAGTTCCTCCACTACCATATTCATCAGCACCAATATCCCAAGTACTACCTCTCGTTACTCCGTCTATGTCAGTAGTAAAATATAAACGACCATCATTACTCAAATTTTGTCCGGAATCTATAACGGACAAATCAAGAGAAGAAAGATGATAATTGTTAATATCTTTATTTTCAAAGACTAATACTATTGAATTTTTAGGATTTAATCCAGGGACATCAGAAAGAAGATTTGAAACATTATTTGCTGATTCACTATTAAAAGACCCTTGATAACCATCTACTGAATCCTGTACTATATTATTTTTTAAGACAACGTCTCCATTATTACGACTGATTCCCTGATAACCACCAATGACTGTATTGTTGTAAATATTTGCTATACCACCAGATTGATTTATATAAACAATTTTTGTTCCAGAATTTAGTGAGCTGAAATTGTAAAACAAATTATTCCAAGCGTTAACAACACCACCAGAATTGTTTGCAAACAAAATAGCGTTTTGAGAATAAGCAGAATCATTATGTCCCCTAAAAATATTATTACTAATATTAACTTCGGCATTTGCACTCAAAGCAATACAATAAATCAAATATTGACTACCAGTCGGGGTTGTTGAATCAATTTGCAATCCGTCAATATAAACATTGTCATCTCTCAATCTAATAGTATTCTTCAAAATATATTTTGAAGAATCCCAAACACCCTTGTGTCTAGCACTCGAATCGGTATAAATTCTAATGTAATTATTAGTGCTTGTGGTCCAGCCATCTATGGTGACAGCCGTTGTGTCAGGGCTATTCCAAGTCCCTTCAATCTTGGCAACCGCCGATGTATTGGCACAAACCAAATCACCCTGAGCACAAGCACCAAAATCTATTCCACCAAAATTTGATTCCCAACTTGAAAGAGAGGTAAAGCAAGTATCCGCCTGATATCCGGAACAATCGGGACGAACAACAGCAACGGTTTCCCCACCAGCTACCGGAGTAACCAAAGCCAATTGATCGGTTTTTTGAAATTTAAAATCAAGAAACGAAGAAGCCGTAATCAAAAAAACAGCCACCAACCCTAAAAAAAATAGGTTTTTAAATTCGTTCATTTATTGTTTAATGTTATTAATTAGTAAGAGTGTTTGCTTTTCAGCATATAAATTCTTATTTCATAATAACACCATTAATAACAATAGTTATTCAAGGTTTTCCACAGTTATTTTCTCAAAAAGAGAGGCTCCGAGGGCATTTTGTTTTCTTTGATTGCTTGTTGGATTTTTTTAGCGGTTTCGGGCATCACAGGTTCCAACAAAACAGAGACTTCATAAAGTCTTTCAACCAAACCGATTATTATTTCTTGTGCCGCTTCCCGATTTGTTTTTATCATTTTAAAAGGTTCTGTTTTCTGAATAAGATTATCCGTGTAAGAAATATTTGTCCAAATATAATCGAGGTAGTGATTAAGTTCCATATTATTTAAATACTCCTTTCCACTTTCCGGAATTGCAAATGCCTTTATTTTTACAGGATCATTCAAATGACTTTCCGCCATTTTCATTATTCTGCTTGTCAGATTTCCCAAACCATTCGCCAAATTAGCGTTATAATCTTCTTTAAATTTTTCTGTCGTAAAATCACTGTCTTCAAAAGTATTAAAGTGACGAGCAATATAGTAACGCACAGCGTCAGTTCCGTATTCATTTACCAAATCAAGAGGATTGATTACATTTCCCAAACTCTTGCTCATCTTTTGTCCCCCGCTATTAACAAACCCGAAAATAAAAACCTGCTTAGACAAAGGTAGCCCAGCAGACATCAACATC
>Ga0156039_138_pt2 | contig 1831 bp, 3 predicted proteins | sample RifCSPlowO2_02_FD_107692 | JGI IMG/M metagenome (GOLD analysis project Ga0156039, IMG submission 107692) | Candidatus Campbellbacteria bacterium RIFCSPLOWO2_02_FULL_35_11
TTTTTTATAGGCCTAGTGAATAGCATGAAATAAGACGAATACATTCGACTAGTTGATAAGTATTTCTCTTCATTTTTTTCAAAAACATAGCCCGCCCCCAATTGTTCGACATAAACAAATCCTTGATTCTCCATTGCACTAATAAATAAATTTGAATCCTTCACTAAATATGTTTCATTATCTATATGTGCAATTCCTGAATTGAAAATTACCTCGGGTAATGCAAACAATATTCCAATATTATTTTCCCCCTGACCAAGAGCACGCCCGAAGATTGCTAAGTGCATAAGGATAGCACCAGCAGCAAAACTAATTAAGGCTAATATGATAGTTTTTTTATTCATATTTTTAAATATTAAATTAATTTATAAATGCGTTTTCGCAGCCTCAACGGAGAAAACACCTTTTTGCCCCTACATAAATAGATAAAAAAACTTATTTCGCGTAATGTTGAGTTTTGCGAAGTTTCCTCGTAGCGTTAGCGGAGAGTATTCTTAATATAGTTTAATTAATTATTTATAGCATACCATATTAAGAAAACAGGTTAATATTTCGGTTACTGATGATTTTGTTGTTTTATGCTTAAACATTTTCTTATTTTGTCATCAAGTGAAAAGTTCTTTATTTGCCCGGGTTTTTGTGTTAAATTTTCAAAACCTTTTGTATTGTACCGTGGTACCAAGTGCCAATGAACCTGTCTTGTCTCGTCCATGTATAACAGATAGACTTTTTCAACATCTAATGCTTTTAGCATTGCACTTCTAATTTCATTCACTCTTTCCATTAGATGTTCATAGTTTTTTCTGGTGAGTAAATGCAGGTCAGCAACCTTATCTTTCCAAACAATGACCGTATGCCCTTCAACAATGGGTTCATTGGCTAAACAAGCGTAAAGCTTACTATCTTCGTAGATTATTGTATTTTTATAAGGTTTTGGAAGCATAAAAATTTAATTTATTTCAGCATTAGATGAAATTAAAAAAGGGCAAAAACACTCCTTATTAAAGGTTTTCGTCCCATGTATATGGAAGTAACTCTCTTAGTTTTACAACCTTGTTGTCACCGATTATAACATCAGCTTCCAGATTGTTGCCATCTATTTGATACATAAACTCACGACATCTTCCACAAGGTGGCAGAGCCTTCCCATCCTCTAAAACCGCAACAATTTTTTTGATTTTATATTCACCACCGGTTATCATGGCCGCAATCGCACTATGTTCGGCACAAAATCCCATACTCGAACAAGTATCAATAGAAACGCCAAGATAAACATTACCCTCATTCGTTACTAACGCACAACCACAATCAGAAGCAACAAATCCATGTTTAACCTCATGCGGCTTAATTATAGATTTAGCCTTGTTCATTAATTCTTCGTTTGAAATGATATTCATAAAATCAAAAAAATTATTTTTAAATAAAAGTTTTTGCCCTTTTTAAATCTCGCCTAACTAGTTATTATGTGAACTTTTTAGTAAAAATTAATTGTAGTGTCGTATTAAATCTTTGGCGAAAGTTTTGAACTTTCTGTAATCTTTATCAACTAATTTTTTTGCTGTCTCTGTGTGTAGTTCGTTATAAAAACGATCTACTAATTTAATATAATCGTTGCCCGCTTTTTCTAAAGAAAAACCTTCTTTAGCATACATCATGAATGAACGTATTATACCTAAATTGTTGAAGGCATCCATCGTGTCTGCATCAGAAAATAACTTTGCTTCTTTTGTCCTTTGTTTTTTGTCATGGGCTTCAATTATTTTAATGACGGGTTCTATTAAATTTGGAGGGAATTCTGGAATTGAAGTCAATAATTTTTTTACAAAGATTG
>Ga0156039_136_pt2 | contig 1297 bp, 2 predicted proteins | sample RifCSPlowO2_02_FD_107692 | JGI IMG/M metagenome (GOLD analysis project Ga0156039, IMG submission 107692) | Candidatus Campbellbacteria bacterium RIFCSPLOWO2_02_FULL_35_11
TCGCAAAATCCGTCTCTTTAAATTCGAATCCCTTGATTTCCATTTTCAAAACTAGACCATTCACACCTTCATCAGAAACAAGCAAATTAGAGCCTCCGCCCAATACATAAAGAGGCAGTGATTTTTGCTTCGCAAAAATCACTGCCTCTTTTAAGTCCTCTTCATTTTTTATAACGGCAAAATATTTGGCACATCCACCAATTTTAAAAGTCGTATAATTCGCAAGCAAAACATTTTCTTGAATATTCATACAACTGTATTATAACAAAAAACACCTGATTTCATAAAATCAGGTGTTTTTTATATTAACTTTCTACTTTACAAACTTTATGAACTTTATGAACTCTTCTACGGATTCCTACCTGCTTGAATTTCATTGATATAATACTCACCCTGCTCCTTAAAATCTGGATTAATTTCCATCGCTTTTTTAATTTCCTCTATGGCATTTGATTTCTGACCCAACTCGACATAAGCAGCCGCCAAAGACAAGCGGGATTGAAAATTATTTGGGTTCTTTTCCAAAGAAGCTTTTAATATTTCAACAACTTTAAGAAGTTGCTTCTTTTCATAATAAACCTGAATCAATCTTGGGTGATCAACCAAAGTCGTTCCAAAAGCTTCAATCAATACTTCTTCTGCCATCTCCGTTTCTCCCAGTCTTATTAAATTACTTGCGTAATAAGCAGCTGCGTCTTTATTTTCTTTATTTAATTCGTATGATTTCTTGTAAACTTCGCGTGCTTCAACTACTTTTCCCTGCAATTCAAGAACATTTCCCAACATAATCAAAAGAGTGGGCTTGTTCGGAGATAATTCATTAGCTCTCTCAAAGTGAGGGGTGGCCATATCATAAGCACCGAAAGAAGAGAGCATACTTCCAGAAATTACTTCCGAACGAGCGTTGTTAGGATCTCTTTCAATTTCTTTTGCCATTTCACTAAAAGCAAAATCTGCGACAGTTTGTTTTACTTCTGTTGTTGTGTCGGCTTCTGCTACTCTGGTAGCAAACTGTGCCAATTGTTCCCTTACCTCTTGATTGCCATAAGAATTATAAGAAAGTGCTTTTTGATACTCTTCCAAATTAACCCTAATATCACCGTGTGGTTTCAAAGCTTCCAGTAGATGATTTGCGGTCAAGTAACCTTTTGAGTTAATCAAATAAACCGAAGCAAAAAACAAAACAATAATTACAGGGGCTACAATAATAAAACTGTTATCGTTTGTTTCTTTTTCAAAATTAAGAATTAATTTTCCAGAATTCAGACTATGAATATATCCAAGGATTGAGAAAAAC
>Ga0156039_140_pt1 | contig 1249 bp, 2 predicted proteins | sample RifCSPlowO2_02_FD_107692 | JGI IMG/M metagenome (GOLD analysis project Ga0156039, IMG submission 107692) | Candidatus Campbellbacteria bacterium RIFCSPLOWO2_02_FULL_35_11
GGATTATTATCCATTCGGAGAACAGAGAATTAACACAGGGACATTTACAGAACAAAGAAAATTCACAGGTCATGAGTTTGACGAAGAAAATGATCTGACTTATGCTAAACAAAGATATTATGATCAGGATGTGGGGAGGTGGTTGAGCCAGGATCCGGCTTTCTTGTTTGTTGGAACACAAAAACTTGCGGATATTATGAAGGTTGGGGACGAAAATGGCGGTGATGAAAATGAGAGGGTAAGAAAAGCCGTTGAACAATATCTTTTGAATCCGCAACAGTTGAATTCGTATTCTTATGCGAATAATAATCCTGTTAATCTAAAAGATCCTCAGGGGGAGTTTGTTATTGGTCCTATCGCTGGCATAATTATAAAAACTGCTTTTGAAATAGCCTCGCTTGGTCTGACCGTGAGCGCTTTGGATGAGGTTAAGACAACTATATTTGATTACCCTGATCAATTTACTTCGCAGGAAAAAACATCTTCTGGAATAAAAGCTTTAATGTTCCCTGGTTTTAAAGTGTTTGGAGGTGTGTTTGGCACAGTAAATGAGAAAGTTTCTTTAGATATCCTAAGTAATATAATGGATGTAACAGAAATTACACAAAAAACCCCAGAGGCTATAAATAAAATGTACACAAACCTAAGAGGACTTACTGGCGATAATGCCCCAAGCACTAAAACAAATACGGTTATTAAGGAAAACAATTAAGAGATAATTATAAATATTATGGAAAATATAATTTTAATAGCAATTAGTTTCATGGCCACAATATCAATTATTCATGGAATTTTCCTGGTTTTTAGTAGAAAATATTATGTTTGGTTTACAAGTTATGTGTGGAAGAGAAAAAATGAAACAAACAAAGAGTCGGGAGAATTTCAAAATCGTTGGGTGAGAGCGGTTACTTCTTTGTTATTAGGAGTTATCTTGGTTTGGTTTTTAATTTCCGTTTTGATTTAAAAAAGAACAAAGAAAATTCACAGGGCATGAGTTTGACGAAGAAAAACCAAAAGACGGAGAAAACGGGGAGAATAAATAGAAAATAAATAAGATAAATAAACAACAAAAAATGTGGGCGGTTGGACCGCCCACATTTTGTTTTTTTGGAGGTCGAGTCTCCAAAGATTTTTATTTGGGTGGGTAGATAAAATACTCTACGCCGACATGTTCTTCTTCCAGCTGGTTGATAAGGGGGACTTCGTGAATAAGCACTCCTCCCAGAGATTCTGCAACCTTTCTGCTGGG